>SKEU01000098.1_pt1 | contig 82542 bp, 53 predicted proteins | sample 4819571 | NCBI WGS metagenome assembly SKEU01 (sample SAMN11008801, study PRJNA524170) | human gut metagenome | biome: Human fecal sample; material: Feces; isolation source: fecal sample from pouch patient p8, p16 | host: Homo sapiens | place: Israel: Tel-Aviv | collected 2015-06-23
GAGTTTTATTTGTTTTTTTAAGCAACACTAAGATAAGTGAAATTTCTGACATGGCAAAATCCTGAGCAACTTATTGTTGCTCAGGTGCTTATAAAAAATATTAAATTATAGTGTTGCGGAAATAAGGTTTATAAAATATTGGCAGAACATAATTCTGTGGATATAAGAGAGCTGTTAGCAAAGGCTTTTGAACAAGCAGACATTGCAGTTGCAGATAAATGCAAGGCTCTTTGTTGCAAAATGGGAGCAGCAGTTACCGTCTTATACATAAAAGATGATACTGCCAATTACGCATGGCAAGGAAATGTCCGTTTATATTACAAAAAAGAAAAAGGTATACATCAACTTACTGAAGACCACCTGAAGGAAGGTGATAATTGTACCTTTCTGACTCGTTGTGTGAATGGAAGAGGTTTCCGCAACCCTATATCCATTCAAGAAACAAAAATATCAGACATGGACTTGTTGTTTTTATGTACAGATGGATTTTATCAATCCAAGGATTGCATAGATTCTATTATAGTAGAAAACAAATTGCCAAGTCGTATAGAATACTTGGAAGATGATGCATCCTGCATTCTCATACAGTTGCATAACCCTTGATAAGATAAGAGATATGGCAAAGAAGAAGCATAAAGGACATTACTGTAAGATTTGTGGTGAATACAAGCCGAACGAGTCATTTTCGAGGAAAGGTCATGTCCAACACATCTGTAAGGAGTGCATGGGTGAGATGAAGAAAAGCAACAAGAAGATTTTGGACTTGCCTTTCGGGGACAATGAGTTTGAGATCGTTGATGCCGATGAATATATCGATACTATTTTATATGGCAACAACGAAGAACGAGAAAACAAGACTTTCAAGAAACTCAGCCGTGAACAGAAAATGGTGTTGAAAGCGATAGTGCAAGATGAAGTTACGTTCTATTGGCAAGCCCATCGACAGATACCAGTAAATGACAAGTTAAAACAACTCAGAAGTTCTGTCAATACTGTAGTATATGAACAGTTGGACTTTGCCATAAAGGATGACACGATGTTCAAAGCTTATATACAAGAGCAAGTCATCACTGTCATAAACAAGATATTGCGACAGGAGAAAGAACAAAACAACCAATAGCAGAAAGAGTCCATTCATCACGAACGGACTCTTTCTTTTGATAATCATTGTTTTGCAGATTACCGCTTATCGTATGAATGATAGTAAAACACATTTACTGTGCAAATAGTCTGACAGCCGTATGACGGTTGACTGCAATTGGTGAATACTTATCAATACCGCCCTTACTTTTTGATATTATCATGGACTTGTCAATGCCTCTTGCCACAAGCTGTTGCGTGATATAATCCGCTCTTGACTTGCTGAGAGGATTGTTGATGCCATCGTTTCCTGTGGCACTGTCGGCAGCACCAACAACGGAAATTTTGAGATGATAAGCCTTTGCTATACGAGCAAGCTCATCCAAGTTTGCCATCTGTGAAACGTCAACCAACTGCGCGGTTCTAATCTTGAAAAAGAAGAACACTGGCGAACCGATGCACTTGGTTCCACCTGTCATTTCTGCAACGTATTTGTTCCAAGAAACAGAATCGGAAACAGAGAAACTATACTCCAGAGAGCGGCTTGTTTTTGGTTTTCCCATGCCATTCCAATCCTTGTGAGCCAATCTTGCACGGAGTGAGTTCAAACCGCTGTAGTCATTTTTCGGGTAGATGCGATACTCCGTACTATCCGCATAATATGTCAGGCGGTCGGCATAGGCTTTCAGCAACCCTTCAATCTCCAAGATCTTTCTCATTTCAACGATGACATTGACATCCTCCGCATGAGCTTTGCTTAACTTTTGGTTGTGAGCCAACAAATCATTGGTGTAATCTGCCAGCCATTTGTTCTGGTTGATATAAGGAGCGGCATCTACAACCTTCTTCCAACCGACCTTTCCGATGTTGAAAGTCAGTCCGGCAGACAAGGTGAACAAATTGTCACCAAACTTATTGGATGCGCCCACGCCGTCATAGTCACGGAATGTGGTTGCACCACCCAATTCCATGTTGACTGCCAAACGCTTTGTTAAACGATATTGTCCAAGCACACCATAGTTGATGACAAACGGACTCTTGCCGTTATCCTCGTTATGGATAATACCGCAACCAGCATACGGAATGAATCCCCATCTTTGTGTGGTGGCATGGTCTTTGACAAAACTATTGGTCACATTCCAAAGAAAATCCGCATGAACCATCTTGTAATCACGGACATTCTTGCTGGCATCCTTGAACTGAAAACCTTGGAAACAAAACCGTCCACCAATCTCTGGCGTGAACCATTTTCCTGCCTCTATTGCCATGGAAGGTTTCATCCTGTCGAACAAGTTTCCTTTACCATGCGGTTTTCCTACAAAAGCGGAAGTGCCACCCGATACACCAACGAACCAGTTGGAAGACCATGCAGAAGGAACTGCCACTTCTTTGAGGTATGTAGGCTCAATCTGTCGGAGCATATCCTCATTTATGCCAGACGGTACCAAATCATCCGTGCCATCATCTATTGTCTCTTCATTGGCGTGTAATTGTCCGCACACGCACAATGCCATCATAAATATTGCTTTTCTAATCATAAATCTCAATTTGTCGATTATTTTTTCTATTAACGCTTTCTACTCTTGCTGTCTTTCGGTCGCATCATCCTGTTTGCCATCGCAAGGCAACGGTGCGCCCAACGCCTGTCATCCTCGTCTTCGTTGCGTCCCCATTTCATGTCATTGCTGCCACCGCCTCCGCCACCTTGCCCTTCGGCGAATGTCGTGGCTTGGTCGATGTAGCCAAGGTATAATAAGGTGGCACAATGAAGAACTTCGGCAGTGTGCTCGGCTATGGTTTCCAATGGCGAACCGTCAAATGCTACTTTGATTTCAGGTGGCAACGATGCCATTTTGGAACGGTAGTCAGTGACCATGCTTTCCAACATCGCTGTCTTGATAAGTGTGCCGGCACCAGTCTGAGCTTCACGAGAGAACTGCATGGCATCCTGTCGAAGCGTCTCTGTCCGCTCCTTGACAAACTCCATGTCCTTGTTCAACTCATCCAACTGCTGGTCAGCCACAGCGAGCTTGTCTTTCTTGTCAGCCAGTTTCTCATCAACGGAAGCCAACTCATTTTGCAATTTTTCCAACTTCTGCGACAAGATAGAACTGTCACCCTCCTTGTTTGCAATCAGCACCTTCAGCTTGTCAATCTCCAACATCTTCTGATGTCTCTCTTTTTCCAGATGTTCCACCATGGAAGAGAGACCTTTTACACGACGTTCTGCCAGTGCTATTTCCACCCGAAGATCGCTTACAGCCTTGTTAAGGTTGTCCAGTTCCTCTTCCTTTGAAGAACATTCCTCGGACAGGTGCTTGCGGTATTCCTCCGTAGGTCTGTGTCGTTGCCGAGTCTCCGTTTGGCTCGTTCCACGCACCAGTCCCCAAGGTTCATTGACCATCGCCAACTCGTCATGAAGTTTCGATGTACGTTGACTATATTCCCGATTGTTGGCACCTGCGAAGATTTCTTTGAAGGCAAACTTGCCGTCCTTGATTGGCAGAAGAACGCAATGGATGTGTGGTGAAGTCTCGTCCAAGTGTACATAGAAGGCAACGATATTCTCCTCACCATACTTTCCTGCGACAAAATTATAAATGTCCGTCGCCCATTGCTCAATCTCAGGCATACGCTTGACTGCATAATTTTCCTTGTTGTCACCAGGCTTGAATACAACCTTTTGTTCACCGAAGGCAAGTTCTCGCATCTTCCACTGTGAACCGCTAAAAATGAAATCCGCTACAGTTCTGAAGCGTGGCTCTGCCAACCCCTCATTCTTGTCTTTGATGCCACGAGCTGCCAAGTTCTCAGCCATCAACTGTGGAATAGACTTACTCTTGTCGATAGGTGCTATCTTTCCTCCCTTGGAAATCTGGAAGTTCAGATGCTGTCTACCGAGGTCATAGTTGCCTTTTGCAATAGCCACCTGCCATGCCCTGTCGCTCCAGTTGCGTTGGTATTCACGGCTGAGAGCGGCGGCGCATCCCTTACGTCCCCTGACGTTCAAAACCTGCTTTGCTATTCTTTCCATATCTCTGATATGCTTATATGTGTCAGAAAAACAGTGTCCCAGCTTGCTGCTTTGGCGGACACTCTCCCGAAGACTGATAGGTCGTAGGGGTAATGAGTTACCACACTCCCTAAATTCGTGAACAGCGGGCAAGCCCGATGCGCTAAAAAAGGCAAGCCACGACGAGTGCGATATGCCAGTACCGAACCGTGAGGTCTTAAAAGGAGAATGTCCGTAAGGCAGCTATAATGGAACAGAATGAACTCTACTTATGGTTGTCCGCCTTGGCGGTTACAACTGGCTTGGCAGCTGTCTCAACTGTTGAGGTAGGACAGCAAGCCTTATAAGCGGAACACAGGGATTGGAAAAGGCTCATGTCTTCAGCTGTGTTCAATTTGACGGAAGCAGACTTTCCATGACTGGTGATGTCGGGCAGTTCCTTTGTCAGAAAGAACAACTGGAGCCAATCTCGATTGAGAACACGAGTGAAGAACTTGAAGATTGCGTTACGCAACTGAAGTTTGTTATGTTCTTCCTCATCTACAAGAGGCATACAATCCACAAGTCTGCCAATCATGCAAGTGGCAATATCATCAGATGAAAGTTGGTTGTCAGATGATGTAGAAGCAGAGTTGTTTTCTTGCGATAATGCTACTGCACCCTTTACAATCTGACCACAGACAACGGCAGTCTCTTCTGTGGTGGAAGTGCCATTGAACCAACTGTCCATTGTGAAACGGATGATTGGTTCCAATATGCTATTTCGCATTGTCGGAACGTTACCTTCCTTCATGCCAATCATCGTGATGATGGTGTATTTCGTTTCAAACTCCTTGCAGTGTATCAGCCCATGTTCCGTTAATTTTTCGAGGAACTGACGCACGGTGGCACGATGCCAATGCCAGTCCTCCGCAAGTTGAGTTTTGGTTGTAACAAACTGAAAATCTTTCAATTCGTCTGCCACTTCCTTGCTTACGGCTTTCGGCATGTAGTGTTCACAAGCCTTGTCCAGCAGATAGCAGAATGCCTCATGCTTGGAATACCGCTCATTATGTCGGTCCTGGAGAGAAGCCAAGAAGCAGACAGAGAGGCTTACCTTTATATTTTCCTTTGGTATATGTTTCATTGAAAATGTCTTGTTGATGTTGTGAAATAATGATTCTCATTTTTGACTGAGTGTTGTGGAATGTGCCAGTACCAAGTGGCATATTCCAAGATAGGACTAAAAGTAGAAGTTTACGATGTCCTCAGGACATTGCGCCAAGTGTCTGCCACTGTCAGGACATTGTGCCTTGAAGATGACCTTTGAGGACGGATAGTAGATGGATGCCACTAAGAACAAACCTACCATCACTCCCAACGTGTACAAATGGGGAGTGAACAAGAACACCAATGAGGCTATAAAAGCGATGGCACTTGATTTCCTGTTGTCATGCAACCTATGCAGCAGATTGTCTGCATAGGAGAACTTGAACAGCAACAATGCCAACAGTGCCGTTACATGAGCACCAATCTCGTTGGGCTGTACTTGATATGCCACGAAACTGAACACCAATATTGCCATCAGCAACAGTAGCGTATACAGTTTTCGAAAATTATGCGAAAACACCATGCGGAGATAAAATCTCTGCATCATCCGATTGTTCTTCCTGTAGCACATCGTTGATGCCAAGAGAAGAAACATAGGGAAGAAAAGAAAGATAATCTTGAATATCATAGATCAAATTGTAATGTAAAACGGTCAATAACCTTCGAATAGCTCCAACTCAATAATTCCATAGGTGACTTCCATGAAAAGTCGCTCGACATCCGCCATTGTCAAAGCATTTGAAGCAAGGCGTTTCTTGAAACCAGCATCCTTTCTCATAAGAATCTTGGCACTTCGGTCAATGTCAAGCAGAGGAATATGCCACTCTTGCCCACGGACATAATCATTGTTGGAATGACAGGCCCGAAGGGTAATACACCGACAGCAGACGGTCTGCACCATGCCATGCCGTGAAACTGCGGTGTCTTTCCAATGGAACGAACTGCCAACGTCTATCCATGTGTGGCATTTGTGGATGATGTCCACGATGTTCTGAAGCTGCATGTCGCTCATAAATGGAACGTAATGTCACATGAAACACATCAGCATGTCCGCCTTGTCACGCTTGTACTTGAAGAAGCCTGTCCTCGCTTGCAGTTCCATGTCGTGGCACAAGTCACCGTACATGAACTCCAAGGACTCATAGATTGTCACCATGACGGAGTGGACATTTCCATTGGCATCCGTACTGGCATTCATCTTGTACATTCGCCCGAAATTAGGGTTGGAGAAGGCACAGCAGAACTGTCCGAACTCTGTATGTACGGAAGTCACCTTGTGGTAAAGGATGACCAGTTCCATCTGGTCTTCGAACAGGTTCATCACCTCTTCGAGAGGACAAGGCTTTTCCAACTTGAAGTCAAGCAGGACATAGCCGTCTTCATAGACTGGCTGTTCCATGCGCTCCTGGTTGATAAGCTCTGGCAACTGCAATGGTGCAAGTGCCAGAAAGTCGTTGAGAAATTTATGCAGCATAACTATTGTGTTTATAATGAAGAAATGTATAGCTTGATGAACATATCTGGTAACCCGTCTGTCATATTCTTGTCCATCTGCAAGGAACGGCTAAGACAGGCGATTGTGCCTAAAGCATCTATTGACAGTTGCACCAAATCCTTTCGCTGATTCTCTGAAAGCATCGCCATTCCGAAGTCATCAATGGACAGGAATGGTTGCAGTATCATCCAGAAATAGGCAGTCTGTTGTTCGGCTGAAGTAACCTTTCCACTCTTAATATCAGCAACGCAAGTCTGCGCATTGGCGATGATTCTTCGATTGGTACGAACCGCCATATATGCCACGGCATCCCTTGCCGGTAAGTTTCCTTTCCTTGAAGATTGAGCAATCATCTTGCACACATCTTCCGTTCCACTTGTTATATGCGAAACCGACACGTCGCTCATCTCGTATAGATGAGATAGAAATGTTCTGAACAGTCTGTCTTCCGTTTTCAGAAAGGCGAGGAACTGTGATTGGTTGGCAATGCCTTCCTTCTTCACCTTCTCCAAGAAGAAATGATAGGTGGTCAAGATCCTTGTCTTGTCACCTTTATATAATGGTATGGTGTCCATACTCTCCAAAAACTTTGAAGCCACCAAGGAAAGGCTGTCCGTTTCCTTCTTACCTTTATAAGGGGAGGCGTTCATTTTCAATAGGAGTACATCCTTGAATGTCCTTCGTTTGGCGGTAGCTATGCGCATAAACTCGTCACGGATGGAGTCATGGACATTGGAAAATTCTTCCATCGGAAACGAATGTGCCTTTTTGATGGTGTCTCGCATCAGACAAGCAGAAACCGAGTCTTCTAAAGTACGCCATTTGGATATTTTGTCGGCAAGGTGTTCCATAGACAAATCCTTGTCTGATTTCATCCTTGAAAGGAACTCCTTTTGCGCATCCAATGCCTCCCTTGCATCATGGAAAGATGATTCACTGGCATTTTTTGAACAGGATGCCAGCAAAAGAATGGCAAGTATGATGGCAGACAATATGGACATATGCTTTCTACCTTCAAAGTATGATATGTGAAAACTTGAAGTGCAAGATTGTTTGCACTTCACCCTCAATCGGCTTTTTGCCGCAGATATGATAATATTTATACTTTCCATTTCGGACTTTGTTTGAAATTTGCAGTGCGAATTTACGACTATTTATCGGGTATTCATTCAAACTAAATCAAACTTTATGTTTTATTCTCATTCATACTTTATAGTATGATATGAAATGATAATATATCCAAGAAAGTGCAGTACATCAATCTTTAATTAACTATAATAATTATCAGAGTATGATTATACTTTGATGGAATATAAGTATCTTTGTCAGCAAATTACAAATCAGTGTATAATAGCTATGGCAAAAGTAGGTTACATATTTAACTCGGAGCAGTATGACACATTCACCTTTGACCGGGCTTGGATGGAGAAGTATGGCTGCTGCCGTATCATAGAAGATAGTGCAAGCCAAGAGAAGACACGCCCGGAATGGAAGCAGCTCATGGATTGTCTGGAAAGAGGTGATGAACTGGTCATCTCGAAGTTCAGCAATGCACTGCGTGGTGTTCGGGAATTGGCGATGTTCCTGGAGTTTTGCAGGGTGAAGGTGATAAGGATAATATCCATTCAGGATAAGATTGACTCAAAGGGGGAGTTGTTCCCAAGTACATCAATAGCCGATGTGCTATTCATGTTCGGCTCGCTATCGGAAGAGGTTGTCGCCTTGCGCAAGGCTACTGCCCATGTGGAATACATTAAATCGGGTATTAAACCAGCCAAGAGTTCAACTCCAAAGAAAGGCATTGACCGTGAGAGGAATATCGTCAATATGTATAACAACAACTACACTATCGATGACATCTGGAAGGTCAGCGGCTTCAGGAGCCGCAGCTCGGTGTTCCGCATACTCAACAAGTATGGGGTGAAGCTGAACCGTGGCAAGTTCAGCGGACCGCTTGGCAAGAGAAAACCAAAGAATGAAAGTGAAATATAAAAGGTGATTTTATGAAGAATATACTTTGTTTTGAGGGAGAATGGAAATTCAATACCCACAAAAAGCCTGAACGCTTTGATTTGAATAGCGAGCCTATTCTTAGAATGTTGAAAGAATATCATAAATGCGATGCTATTTATAGGCACATTTTGACAAAAGAGGATTTGAAACTCTACATAGAGTATTTCAACAGGAACAAACGTGAATGGAATAAAATAGACATTGTTTATATAGCTTGTCATGGTTGGTTTCATTCTATAAGTTTAGAGGGAGAGAATGGAAATGTTGATTTACAAGAATTGGCAGATATAGCCGGGGATTTCTTCCGTGATAAAATAGTTCACTTTAGTTGCTGTAAAACACTCGCTAACACCTCTGAAGTTGAGCACTTCAAGTCTATTACAGGCGCAAAATTGGTATGCGGATATAAGAAGAGCGTAGATGCAATGAAATCAGCCATAGCTGACACGGCTTTACTGAATGAATTGATAACAAGCAACAAGCCAGGCAATATCAAAAATATTGCCATTAGTAAGTTTCGCAAAACATACAAATCCTTATTGAACGAATTAGATTTTTGTGCAATATAGATAAATGGTGAGCCATACTGCAACTGATGCTTGCAGTATGGCTTGCCCATAATACTTGGCAGATAAGGCAATTCCTTATCTGTCTCTTCTGAAATCATTTCGCTTGTCTCCGTGGAAAAGGCTTTTGAGCGTTCCGCCCAAAGCCTTGAATACGAAGAACACCACGAACAAAGATACGATGTCGTCCATACGCTATAGTTTTCGTTTGTTATACTTGTGTCTTGTACAGATTGATGATGTCCATCCCCATCGACTTGGCTTTTCGGCAAGTGTAGAACGTGCCGCCCTTGGGCTTGCCGTCGAAGAAAGCAATCAGTCCGCACGAGTGAGAAAGCATATAATCATTTCGTCTGAGCAAGCATCCATTGAAATAGTACTTACTCAAAAGGATAGCATCGTCCGCCTTGTCAAGAATATCCCAATAGCGGTCTTGCTCCCTTGCGCTCCACCTCTCGTTCTGACCGTCATAGGGAATGACGGCAATAAGTTTCAGATTGGGAAGTTCCACTTTCAATGAAATCACCTCCTCGGCTGCCAACATATCGAAACCGAGTGCCATGCCACAATAGAAATTGGTGATGCCCATAGCATAGAGCAGCCTTATCTTGCCCCTCAGTTTCTTCCTTATCTCGTCCTTGCGGTCTTCCGCTATCGTGCGATGTCCCGAAAAAGCCACGGAATTGGCTTTGATGTACTTTGTCTTATCCATATCACTTTGCATATTTATAGTGTGTGCGTCCCAAGAAAAGACCTCCCAATACGTTTCCGCCAAACATTTCCAACTGATTGGCAAAAATGGCATAGCTTGCGCCGGTCGTTATCACATCATCAAAAACATAGATGTCCTTGCCTTTGAAGTAGGCTTCATCAAACTCAATCACTTGTGTCTTAGTGATGCTCTTTTCCTTGTCATGGCGGTGCTCGTGTACTGCCAAGCGGTCGCCTGAAACGGATATGTGCGAATAGCCGTTGATGATGCCGCAAAGCTCGCTCACGCGATTACAGAAAGCCATGTATCGACTCTCGTTCTTGGCTTGGGTGCTGGCTGGCACACATACAAACACGATGTCCTTTATCTTCTCACCACAAACTTTGATAAGATGTGCTGCGGTCATTTGCGCCACCTTCTCAAAAGCGTTGTCCCTTGCATCCTTGAACGCCCAAATCAGTTGGCGTGCAGCCACTGCGTCCTCGCCAACATTGCGAACTCTCACAGGAAAATACTTCAAGAAGAAATCCATCCTCTTGCTCAGCTGTCTCTTGGTGCTGTCGTCTATCATTCTTGCCATAGTCGGAAAAATTGTTTGTGTTAAATTCGATTTTTTATTTTCCCTATTTTCGGAAGCCTTTCGGCTTGCCCAAGGGATATTTTTCCGCCACGCAAAGGAGTTGGAAGGCAAAAAGACAAATCGGAAGCGAAAAATACGCTCTATATGCAAGGCACATAGAGGAAGATTTTTTGAAAAGCATCCATGATGCCCAATTTGTCATTTGCCACGCAACTGGTACCTTTGCGGAAAATATCCGAAGCGGCAAAGACGATGGACGAAATTAAATGGCTATAAGTGCTACTACATAAGATTACAACAAGAAAAGGGTGGGTGTGGAACTGCGCTATCGGTGCAATTCCGCAAGGGAGGGACGAAGTGCTATAAAGAGAGAATGGCTTGCCGATTATAATAGAAGGACGGAACAAAGATGCGGCAGGAGTAATTGGGAAACTCTCTTGGCATCCATGCCGAGTGTGTTTCCGCTCCAGCCTTCATGCCATGTGGCTTATTGCAGTAGCGACAGTTGGTCGCCACAGTCAAGGAGCCTTTTGGCATGAAATCTTTGTGACGGCTATAAAAGGGAAAACCATGGATTATAAAAGGAAGCCAAGAAGCGAATATAAAAGATATGGGTGGGAGTGAAACTGCGCAATAGCCAGACAAGCAACTTAACGAAAGGGGTGGCATTGGTAGACAGCATGTAAGTGACGGTTGCGTCACGGATGCCGTTAGCCAGTGCCATTCTGTTCGTGCTTGTCCTTCGGCAAATGGCCATTCTTCATCTTTCGGGATGTTGCTCCCGATAAATGAAGAATGTCGCTTTGACGAACTGTTGGTACGGTTTCGCAGATGGGTGGGACAAAGTAATAAAAATGGAAAGACGACCTGTCGTTTATGAAAGAGAATGGAACAAAGATGCGGCAGGAGTAATTGGGAAACTCTCTTGGCATCCATGCCGAGTGTGTTTCCGCTCCAGCCTTCATGCCATGTGGCTTATTGCTGTAGCGACAGTTGGTCGCCACAGTCAAGGAGCCTTTTGGCATAAAATCTTTGTGACGGCTATAAAAAGGGTAAACCATGGATTATAAAAGGAAGACGAGAAGCGAATATAAAAGATATGGGTGGGAGTGAAACTGCGCAACAGCCAGACAAGCAACTTAACGAAAGGTGTGGCATTGGTAGACAGCATGTAAGTGACGGTTGCGTCACGGATGCCGTTAGCCAATGCCATTCTGTTCGTGCTTGTCCTTCGGCAAATGGTCATTCTTCATCTTTCGGGATCTTACTCCCGATAAATAAAGAATGTCGCTTTGACGAACTGTTGGTGCGGTTTCGCAGATGGGTGGGGAAAAGTAATAAAAAGAGAAGACGGCTTGACGCTTATAATAGCAGTACGCATGCGGTTATAAGAGTAAACTTGCTAATAGTGGCTATAAAAGTAAACATGGTTGTATGAGCAAAACAAAAGCGACCGAAGCCGCTTTGTTTATTGGAGAGAATGAAGAAATCCTATTTCTTGCCTTTCTTGGTAGGCTTTTCAGGCTCTGCCGCTGGAGCTTCCTCCTTGTCTGGTGTAGGATAGAACTTGTTTGCGATGAAGACGATGCGGTTGTGCTTGGTGCCTTGCTGATCAACCCACTCGTCTGGCTTGAAGTAGCCCTCGACGGTGAGCATGGTTCCCTTCTGCAGCTTGTCGAAAGAATCAACATGCTCGTTCTTGCGCCATGCCTCCATGTTCATGAAAGCTGATACTCTGTTGGTTTCCTCACCATTCTTCTCCTGACGGCTAACTGCCAATGAAAAACGTGCTACAGAAGCGTTGGTGAACTGACGGATTTCTGCGTTGTTGCCTACGAATCCTGTTACTACGAAATTGTTCTCGATCTTTTTCATAATGAATTACTTTTTGAAGTGAAACTTAATTTTTACATGCAATCCAAGAGCAGGGATGTGGCACATGAGGGCAGCACCATGAAAATCGACTATAATACTCGTTTTCTGTTGGCGGTAAGGAGAAAAAGGAAGATTATTGGCTATTTTATTGGTCACAGCGAAGCGACCGCACAAGACGGATCTCATCTGTCGAAGCATCACGCTACCTTTGCATCGGAAAAATAGTTGCTTCAAAAAAAGCGGTAATTCAGAAAAAGACGTAAGAACACAGTAACAGCATCGTATGGCTCAATCATTTGCAGAAACCATCACCAACAAGAAGTGCATTTCCATAATGTCTGCAGTAACGAAATGTTGGGAAACCAATCACATTATCATATAACATGGAGAGCTAGGGCATGAGCATATTGATTTAAACAAGCAGAAAAGAACATGCACCGAGGTTACTTCATTTTCAGAGAAAGGTAAGCAAGAGCAACCAACTACAATCGCAACGTTGCATACAAGTTTCATCCTCTGACAAAGCATCATAGCTGAACGAAAAGACATAAGAAAGGTAAAATTACGGTGATTCCCATTATACAAAGAGCTCGTCGCCAAATGGCGAATACAACCATAAAAAGCGTAGCTGTATAAAAGTATACCGGCAAACGAAGAAGTGAGTTTGCCGTTTAATCCTCTCTAAAAAAGTTTAATAGAATCAGGAGAGACATTGCTCTCCTGATTTACTAATATTAGCCTCTTTTTGTCGTCTCATTCTTTTCCAAATATTCAAGCATTGCCTGATTTACAATATCCTTCAAGGACATATTCTTGTCTATTGCAAGATATTTCATTCTGGTATGAATACTTTTGTTTATTAGAAAGTTACAATGTACAACTTTCTCTTTTTCCTCTGATGATTTGTCTTTTGACAAACTGTTTTTAGCAGGAGCAGTAGAAGAGAACAATCCGTTCAAACCACCCTTCATGCTATCTTTCAAAGAATCATTCTTACTCATATTATTTCAACTTTAAAACTTCCTTTGCAAAAGACATGTAATCTATAGCTCCATTACATCTCTTATTATATTCAAATATACTTTTGCCTTTGACTGGAGCTTCCGCCAAAGTTACGTTATCACGTATAATAGTCTTGAAGACCTTGTCACAGAAAGACTCTTTTATTAATTCCGAGACAGACTTATTCAAAGACTTACGACTATTATATTGGGTGACAAGAACACCACCCATTTGCAACTTAGGATTCAAGCGACTTTTTACGACATCTATGATAGTCATAATTTTCGCCATACCTCGCATAGCAAGATATTGAGCTTGCACTGGAATAATCACCATATCTGCTGCTGTCAAAGCATTCAATGTAAGAAGTCCCAATGAAGGTGGACAATCTATAATGATATAGTCGAATTTCTTATCTTCAGGAATCTTACTCAATAAATCTCGAAGTATCATTTCACGCCCTGGTTCATTTATCAATTCTGACTCAGCAGCAGAAAGGTCTAGACAAGACGGTACAACTGATACACCACATTCCAAATCAACTAAAGGAAGAGGGTATTCTCCCTTCATTGCTCCATAGACAGTCATTGGTTCTTCCATTGACAAACCAAATGATTCAGTCAAGTTTGCTTGACCATCCAAATCAACAGCAAGCACTCGTTTCTTTTTAATGTGCAAAGCTGCCGCAAGGTTGATGGCAGTAGTTGTTTTTCCTACACCACCTTTATGATTTAATATTGCAATTACTTTAGTCATAATTATCACTTTATTTTTTCTACTTACAAAGGTAATACTTTTATCCTAAACAACTACTATTAGTAGTTACTATTTAGTATAATTTAGTCTTTACTACTTTACTAAAAACAAATTGAAAGGAATCTGATGCAGTAAAAAGAGAGAAGAGTCATCTTCCCTCTTATACCAAATGTTAATCGTAAACTAAAACTTCATCACGTCTCTCTACGATTTCCTTCCCATTGTGCAATTTCACCACAATGTCATTGCCATAATCTGCAACAACATATCCCTCAGTGCGTCCTTTATAGGGTATCAACAGTGTGCAACTGCAACCAACAATGTCTGTAAATTCATCGTATTCATACATAGGCTTACTTCGTTTGTTGGGTATGATAAATCACCTTGCACTCCTCAACCTCGGCAGGTAGTCCAAAGGCTGGATAGTGCGAGAATGATGCGTTTCCGTCTTGGCAGAGTGGAGAAACAATCTCCACTTGCCATTTCTGCATGAAGCCATCAACCATTTTGATGTCCTCATCACTCAATCCCGTAGGGTCGCCATTGATGATATAGCATAATGCCCAAGTGGGGATTTTCTCTATGGTCTCAAATCTCATATTCTATAGATTAAATGGTTAAAACAGCGGCTTTCGTTTGTTATTAATGAACTCTTCCGCCTCTTTTTCTATTTCGCGAATGTCAGAACAATATCCTTCATTTAGCCACTTATCAATCTCACTTTTTTTAAATCGTAGTGATTTTCCCTTCTTATGAAAGAGAATGATGGCATTACTGGTCCATCCATATATGGTCTGACGAACAGGATGCTGTGGGAGATATTCTCTCAATTCATCTACACTGAACCACTTTTCGCTAGAAATCTCAACTTGTGGTAATACTTTGTTGATTTTTCCACATAGCTCTTCAATTCTCATTGCCAAATTCAAAACGATTCTTGGCAAATCTTCAAATCTAACCTCTTCCATATTAATCAAAAATAAACTTGTTTATATAATAATAGGTGTCTTCATCATCATACTCATAGCCATTGATGAACTCCACCATTTCATCCTCTGTTCTGTCGCCTTGCGGTACTCCTGTTTTCTTACACCACTCAGCTATCGCATCTTGACAAGAGTCGAAAACATCCTCACAGGCATCCTCAAATGGTTCGCCCGAAGAGCTGACACAACATTCCTCTGGGAAAAAGCCTTGTTCATCATGTACATAGAATAGATTGCATCCACATTCTATTTCACGATAGCTGATGGATAGTTCTCCTCCAAAGATATTGTTCAACTCTTCAAAGAACTGGTCACAAGCAGACCAAGCACTTTCTGTGTCAAAGGACAACAAGCAGATGTCATCGTCTTCCTCGAACTCTGCCCAATAGATATGTCCTCTTACCGATATACCCATCTTCTCATAGTCGATGCCATAATGCTCAGCTAATCTATTAAGAGATACGTTCTTGGTATTCACCTCCATTGTCAGGAGCGTGTGCCAAAGGTCGGCTACCGCCTTGCGTTCGCCCATCACCTTGTACTGAGTGTCACAAATGTTTGCCATAAGTCTCTATTTTTATTTCCCTATTTTTGCATCTGCATTTTCGGGATTGATTAAAATTTTGTTGCCTCTAAAGGTGTCTGTGCTTTTCCGGCAAGGTTCTCTGCTCAAATACGACCTGTAAGGTGGAGATTTTAGCAAGAGACCATAGGCACCGACCTTGCAAGGAATATATGTACAGACATTACCTTTGCAACCAAATTTATCAAATACCAGAAACTGCGATGAGAAACATGAAAATCATAGAAAAGGTACTTCATTCATACAATTAGCCTATATATTCTAAAGTGAATTGAATTTTAAAATAGTACCGATTTAGCTTTCTCTCTTTTTACAGGCAAAATCTATAAATGGAAAAAGCCTAATCAAAACGCAATGCATCTTGATTAGACTTTTCCTCCTCTAATATAATTGGAGCTTTACGACAAGTTTTCATTGATTTCGATTTCATGCGCACCCAGAGTTGTACGAAGAGTCTTCACGACTGTTGTACGAGTGGTATTCTTGAACCATTCGCTAAATGTGGTCATTACAAATTCAGCAGCTAGATCTCTGCTTAATCCATATTGGTTTGCAATGTTCCAGGCAAAGTTCTTCAATGAAATTTGAGTGATATGAGAATTGTAAGTGACATGAAAATCCTCATGTTTAAGAACTGCATTATTGTTAACCAAGTATTCTACACTCTCGCAAATCTTAAATACATCATATCTGTTAAATCCCAATCGTATGAATGTATTGCGAGTATAGTTTGATACTTTCATAAACTTTTGTTTATCATTCCTGCTTTGTTCCTGTTGGATTCTTTTGTTTTCGATGTCATATAGACTATGAAACAAATCCAAACGTTGTTTAGCTATGACTTGTTCTTCTACGTTCAAATCTTCTACTTGATTGTCGTTTACCATAACATGATTGAATTGACGAATCTTTGAGATATTAGCAAGCACATAACAAGCAATAGTATCATTACACATATTTATATATAGGGCCATACATATTGTGTAGAAGGTTGACAACATAAACATTAACTGTATTTGCAAAGCATACTTATAACAAGTTTCAAAAGCCAAGCCTGTACAGCAAACCAGTATAAGAGTACCAGCAAGAGTGAGTAAAAGTGAATTTATTAATTTGACCATATTTTTTTTGATTTTCTTACAAAGATAGTGATATTTAATAAAGATAAGATAACAATACATAAAGATTTAAGAAGTATTAAAGTTTGATTTTGCAAAGTATGATATTAATGAAAACATATCATACTATATAACAAAAACTAAACTATATACTAATAAGGAAATATAGAAACTTTCGATATATTACAAGAGGTATTTTAGAAGCCAAATAATAACTATGATTTGAATATAGAGGAATTGCATAAAGAATACAAGACAAACACTGTAACTTTGCTTCTCCTGCGAGTACTTGTTAATTGGCATGAACAGTCGGGGCTCTTTTTATAGAGCAACAAACAACCCAAGCATGCATGTGCATGTAAATACTATAAGTAGTAGAATAGTTGATATAGGTATACTACTACCTTCAGTTATAGTTATTGTCTAAGCCCAAATAATGACTTTACTGAAAAAGAACCGTTTCAGAGCACGTTTTAAGCATTCTACAAAAACTTAAGTAACATGAAGAAAGATATGATTTGGCTGACGCATTTCGTTAAATGATATAAAATAGCAAAATCTGCCAATAACAATATAAAAGCAACAATACCAATAGTTTCCGTTTGAAACTGCCTTTTTGAATCTCCAAAAATATCAAGACACAAATTTGGCACATATTGCTATAAGTCTCTAATAATCAGCAAAATTTAGCTTCGAGGAGGTTAAGTAATCCTCTCATCATAGAGAAGTTTATTAGATTAGCATAAAGATAAAAGGCGTGTAAGACTCTGAAAATGAGTTTTTCACGCCTTTTTTCGTACCTTTATGATTTTTTATAGATTCAGTTATTGCCAATTTGCTGAAAAATATGTATATTTGCAGGTTATGTGAGGGCGGAAGCTCTATAAAAGAAAAGATATAATAAATAAAAGAAGAAAGGAAACGGGATATGGCAAAGAAAAGACCACAGGTGGCACTGGTATATGATTTCGACGGAACGCTGTCGCCAGGCAACATGCAGGAGTTCGGATTCATCCAGGCAACCGGAAAGACCAAAGAGGAATTCTGGGATAGAAACAAAAAACTGGCAGAGGGTAAGGATGCCAACGGCATCTTGACCTATATGTTCCTGATGCTCGAAGAAGCCAAGAAGAACAATATCTCGCTCACCCGCGAATCCTTTCAGAGCTTCGGCAAGAACGTGGAGCTCTTCCGTGGCGTGAAGCAATGGTTCTCGTTCATCAACGAATATGGTGCAAGCATCGGCCTCGACATCAGGCACTACATCAATTCTTCGGGATTGAAGGAGATGATAGAGGGAACCCCCATCGCTCAGGAATTCGAGAACATCTATGCCTGCTCGTTTCTCTATGACGATGACGGCTTCGCCTACTGGCCAGCCGTGGCCGTGGATTACACCACCAAGACGCAGTTTCTCTTCAAGATCAACAAGGGCATCAGGCAGGTGAGCGACAACCGGAGGGTGAACCAGTTTATCCCCGACAGCAAGCGCCCCATCCCCTTTCCGAGAATGATTTACTTCGGAGATGGAGAAACCGACGTGCCTTGCATGAAGATGGTGAAGGAGCATGGCGGTCATGCCATCGCCGTATATAACACGCCCGAGAAGGAGGCGATGGCGTGCCAGCTGGTTAGGGAAGGCCGTGCCAACTTTATGTGTACAGCTAATTACAGCAGGGGCGGCGTGATGAACATCATCGTGAAGCGAATACTGGATAAGATCAAGGCGGATTTCGAATTCGACAGATTGATAGAGCTGAACCAGAAAAAGGCGTGGAAGTGATTTTAAACAGAAATAATAATATCAAATCATATTAATGGGAAGAAACAAATACTCAGCAGGAGAAATTAAGGAAATAGGAAAGTTGCTGCGCCTCAAGAACGCAGGTAACCGTTTGCAACAGAAATTGATACGCCACGACCTTCGCGTGGATTATGAATTCAACATCTCTGACTTCAATGAGCCGGGCAAGGCTTTCGGCGAGGAGGAACTGCAGGATGCCATCAAGCGTGGCGCCATCCAGATTCTCGACGATGCTACCATCGAGGCCATGAAGGCTAAGCGTGCAAGAGATAAGGCATGCGATGAGGCAGAGAAGCAGAAGGATGCCATCGCCAGCGGTGAGCAAACCGACTGGCAGGAGGCTATGAAGGAATGGAATGAATTTTATGAAAAGTAAAAAGGTAAAAAAGTAAAAAGGTAAAAACATACCGATTACAAAATATACTGATTATAAATTATTATGGCTAAAGTATTGATTAAGACTACAGAGGGCGACATCAAAGTGCGCCTCTACGACGAGACTCCTCAGCATCGTGACAACTTCCTGAAGTTGGCGAAGGAGGGATATTTCGATGGCACACTCTTCCACCGTGTCATCAAGGATTTCATGATTCAGGGCGGCGACCCTGATAGCAAGGGCGCTCCTAAGGGCAAGATGCTGGGCACGGGCGGACCTGATTACACCATCCCTGCCGAATTCGTTTATCCACAGCTCTTCCACAAACGTGGTGCCTTGAGCGCTGCCCGCTTGGGAGATGAAGTGAACCCTGAGCGTGAGAGCAGCGGAAGCCAGTTCTATATCGTCTGGGGTAAGACCTACAAGCAGAACGAGCTGAAGCAGATGGAGAAGCAGATGAGCATGCAGATGGAGCAGAACATTTTCAACCAGCTTGCCAAGGAGCATCATGATGAGATTATGAACTTCCGACGCAACCGCGACCGCGAGGGCTTGATGAAGCTGCAGGATGAACTGGTGGATGAAACCAAGAAGCGCTGCAAGGAGCAGGGCTACCCTAAGTTTACCGAGGAGCAGCAGAAGGCTTATACCGAGGTGGGCGGCACCCCATTCCTCGACAACCAGTATACCGTGTTTGGCGAGGTGGAGGAAGGCCTTGATGTGGTAGAGAAGATTCAGAACTGCGAAACCATGCGTGGAGATAGACCTAAGGAGGATATAAGCATGCAGGTTTCTGTTATTGAGGAATAAAGGATTTTAAAAGAACAAATCAAATGAAAAAGATTCATGGAAAAATGATGAAAGGCATCACGGTCAGAAGCCTGATGATGCTCCTGGCATTGGCAGGTTCTAACTACTGCCATGCTCAACAAGCCACCATCGTGGTGAGCAACCCTACTTCCGCCCCCCGCACGGAGCTTATCTCTCTGAGCATGAACGAGGTGAAGGCAAAACTGGGCAAGGCAGCCCCTAAAAAGGGCGAGGCCTACATCGTGAAGAATAAGCGCGGACAGCAGATTGGTTCGCAGATTACCCACGATGGCTATCTGCTCATCGATGCCAGCGTGCGCCCTCACGGTTCCGCCACCTACTACGTAACCATCGGCAAACCTTACCAGCAGAAGGTATGGGCTACCGGTGCTCTCTATAAGATAAGAAAGGATGATATCGCCTGGGAAAACGACAGATGCGCCTATCGTGTATATGGCCCTGCCCTGCAGCGCACCGGCGAACGCTCCTTCGGCACCGATGTATGGGTGAAGAATACCCCCGACACCGTGGTTTACGAGCGATACGTAAAGGACATGAACGGAAATATCAAGGGTGATAAGATTGATGCCAAGGTAAGAGCTCTGCAGAAGCAGGAGAAGTCAGAGAAGAACAAAGCAAAAGCAGCAGCCCTTGCCAAGCAAATCAAGGTCCTTCAGGCAGAATCAAAAGAGGTGGATATCCTCACTTCCTTCCATCTTGACCATGGCAACGGCCTCGACCCTTATCGCGTGGGTGCTACACTGGGATTGGGTGCACCAAGCCTCATGGTGGGCAAGAACCAGGTGCTGCCTTACTGCTACAAGGATTACAAGATATTGGATAACGGTCCGCTCCGCTTTACCGTGGAATTGACTTACAATCCATCTACCGTGGGCGATATGAAGAACGTGGTGGAGCATCGCATCATCTCGCTCGACAAGGGCAGCAACTTCAACAAGATGACCGTATGGTATGACGGCTTGACCACTCCTACCGATTTCGCCACCGGTTTCCCTATCCATGAGGAAGATACCGAGAGCAAGACCTTTGCCAAGGATTACGTAAGCTATGCCGACCCTACCGATAACATCGAGGTGAACAACTCGCAGGTTTTCGTGGGTGTACTCTTCCCTGAGGGCATCGACAACACTTACTACCAGCTCTTCGACAAGAAGCACGATGGTGCCACCGGTCATGCCCTGGGCTTGAAGCGCGGCTTGAAGAACCAGGAGAAATACAGCTATTACTTCGGTGCAGCATGGAGCAAATATGATGTGAAGAGCTACGCCGAATGGCAGATTCGCATCAAGGAATACCTGGATGCGCTGAAAACTCCACTCGGGGTTGAAGTTAAATAGGAAGAGAAGATTATATCTGAAATATCGCCACCTTGATGACACCATCCTTTCGGTTCTCGAAAACATCGTATGCCTGCTCTATTTTTGAAAGCGGGAAACGATGAGTAATCAGAGGGGTGGTATCTATCTTTCCCTGAGCTATTAAACTCAGAATTTCCTCGCAGTCACAACCATCAACACCTCCCGTCTTGAAAATAAGGTTCTTGCCATACATATCAGGAAGTGGAAGAATCTGCGGCTTGTCATACATGGCGACAATGGTGACGATGGCATTAGGACGGGCACACTTCCAGGCAAGCTGGAATGTATTCTGCCCACCTGCTACTTCCATCACCACATCGGCTCCTCCATGCTGGCTATGACGCTGGACAAAAGCTTCACAATCATCAGGTTCTACAACCATCACTTGCGGATAATGCTCCAGAATGAATTCCCTTCTGGCCTGTGACTTCTCGCAAACAATGATGGTACGTGGTTTCTTGAGCAGGGTACAGAGCAAACAACAGATACCCGTTGGTCCGGCACCAATGATCAGAACTGTATCCTCTTCGGTAATTTCTGAGATTTTCGTCGCCCAGAATCCAGTGGCAAGAATGTCACCTACGAAGAGAGCCTGTTCATCGCTCACCGAATCCGGAATTCTGTTCAGTCCTGTGGTAGCATACGGAACCCTCACGTATTCCGTCTGTCCGCCATCGATTCTGCATCCCAATGCCCATCCGCCATGTGGAGAAGTACAGTTGTTCACGTAGCCATGCTTGCAATAGAAGCAATCTCCGCAGAAGGTTTCCACATTCACGGTCACCCTGTCACCCGGTTTAACGTGGGTAACCTGCTCCCCCACTTCCTTCACGACACCTACCATCTCATGTCCGACAGTAATTCCCGGTACGGCACGAGGAACAGAACCATGCTTGATATGAAGGTCGCTTGTGCAGATGCTACTCAGCGTTACTCGCACGATGGCATCATGCGAGTCTATCAACGTTGGCTTCTTCTTTTCCGTGAAGCCAAACTCTCCTTGCTTGATATATGTAAATGCTTTCATGATTAAAAAGTAAATTCCAATTAACATTGCAAAGATACACATTATTAATGAAACTCAATAAATAAACAGCGAAAAACTTTCTTGAACAATCAACTTTGCAAGAAGATATGCCATTATGCTCTATTTGGCATGACAAGATTTGATGAAAATCAAGAAATCAAGCCTTTTCTGCATTTTCCGACTAAAAAATTGTGTGCGTACACAAAAAGGCATTACCTTTGCACTCGAAAAGATAAATAACGAATAATAAAGTAAAGAAAGGATAACGATTATGATGGTATTAGGAATGACATTAGCAGTTGTAGCTGCTCTTTTTGCAGAGGTTGTAAATGTAAACAAGAAGATTAGCCTCGGCAAGTAAACAAGCTTTGAGAGGCATCTTAGGATGCTTCCAAATAAAGCTTCTGATAAGGTAAAGATTGGATAACAACAAATATAGAGAAAGGATAAGATTATGATGTTTTTAGGAATGATTTTAGCAATGGTTGTTGCAGGATGCGCTGAATACGGTGCAAGAACCAACATGAAGAACTTCGCTTAACAAGCGAGGCTTTCTGAAAATTTGAGAGAATTGAAATAAGAAGTTTCCATATATATTATACAGAAATGGCAGCTGTAAGCATTGTGAAAATGCTTGCAGCTGCCTTTTTTTGCTGTTTAATCAATCAGCGTTTCACTTTATTTTTTCTGGAATACTCTCACGTAATCTACCTCCATCTGAACAGGGAGGGCGCTTTCGTCAACACCCTTCATACCGCCCCAATCACCGCCCCAAGCCAGGTTGAGGATAACATAGAATGGTTTATTGAAAGGCCATGAACCCACATCATTTTTACCGTCATTGTTGAAATTGAGCAGTTCCTTACCATCCACATAGGTCTTGATATAATCAGGAGTCCACTCCAGGCGATAAACGTGGAAACCGTCTTCAGCACCCGCAGTCAGACGCTCCTTGGTAATCTGGGTTCCCATCACGTGATTAAACTTCTCAGTATGGAGCGACGAAGAAGTATAGTTAGGATTAACGCCTACCTCTTCCATAATATCAATCTCGCCACATTTAGGCCAAGGATTTGCTCCGAAATCATTGTTGCAAGGCATCATCCAGAAAGCAGGCCATGTACCTTTACCTTTAGGCAATTTGATACGAGCTTCGAAGATACCGTAAAGCCAGCCCTGGGTTTCGTGGGCATATACACGACCCGAATAAATCTTGCCGTCGCTGCCCTTGAAACAGTTGATATAAAGCCGGTTATCAGCAATTTCTGTTACGCGTTTGCCATCAGCAGAGCCATTCACATAATTCTGAAGTTCATTATTTACCCAGCCCGACTTCTGCACCTCATGACGCCAATCGGTACTATTCAACTCTGAGCCTTCATTAAACTCATCATTCCAGACCAGTTTGTAACCTTCCGGAATCACCATTTCGCCCCCTTCAATAGGAGTAACCAGTTTTCCTGCCTGATGCACTGGCACCGATACCTTCTTATCCTCTAATGAGATCTCGACACTTCCGTCAAGAGCTACAGACGATTTATTCTCTTCCACATCTACAGTTACCATACCCGTAGCTTTGTTATTACCACTGGCACTCACTTTAAACCAAGGGTATACATTTGCCGTAGGACCTTCTCCAGGGAAGGATGCTCTCGCCTCCCAACCACCAGCAGATGCCACTACCATGATAGTATAAGTACCGCCCCTAGCAGGAACATCGATGCTCGTAGGCGAACAGTTTATCTTCAGTTCCCTATCAGCATCTGAAGAGCTACTGCTGCAAGAAAGCAGCATAAGCGAGAGAAGGAAGGAAAATATTTTCAAGAATTTCATGTCATTTAAAATTTAGAAAGGGAGCCACTCCTACTTACTTATGTTTAGGAGCAGCTCCTGTATAATTCTATATAAACCTATAAAACCTAAAGCCTATTTCACAATCAAAACGATATCGCTGACAGTTATTTCAGCATCCTTAGGAGCACCGGCAAAGTCCATTACAAGTTTTATCTTGTCCATGTCTCCAGGATTATTACCTTTAATCACGGCATCATCGTAACGGACAACATATTCACCTTGTATATCAGTATACATATCAGCAAACAAGAAGCTATCATCATTGCCTGTATCACAAAGCTTAAAGGTTGCAAGAGGTAACGGAGCAGAAGTTTTTACTTTACAAGAGAAATCAACTTTCTGTCCCATCTTGATAGCGACAGGAACTTCTGTCAAAGCCCATTGTGCGTGCCACTGCTCAGCTGGAGTTTCTACAGGTATCACGATAGAATGCTTGTTACCCTCATGCTTGACAACAGGAGTACACTCGATAGGTGCCCATCCTGCATCACCAAACCAATTGGTGTTTGCGAATGACTTATTCTCATCTACATCCTTCCAAAGGTTTCCAGCAGTATTATAGTCGAATGGCACCTTTAATTCTACAGGAACTACAGTACCGTCATCGTTGGCATGATCTTTTAACACCAGACTTTCTATCATGATTTCATCATCAGCCTGATTTCCACCAAAGTCGAATACCACCTTCAGGTTTTGAATATCCTTACCTTCGAGGTCTGAGCCGAAAATACACTTAGGCTCTCCTGCCTCAAGACCGGTATTTACATCCTTAGAGTCAAAGAGAATGATGTCATCACCACCTGCGCCAGAATCACAAAGTTTCACCTTAACGGCATTATGTCCCTTGGCAGATGTAATGATGCAAGAGAAGTCATAATGCTTATCTGCGCTAGTAGAGATACCCAAATCAAGAAGAGCCATCTGAGCCTGCCAACGATCGGTTGTAGCCTGTGGCAATTTGACTGTATAGCAGCCCTTCTGCAAAGAGCAATTAGGAGCAGCTATCATGTTCCATCCCGGTGCATACCAGAAAGCCGGATTGTGAGACGGATCATCATTGTTTCCCGGATTATTCGGCAATGCTAATCCCTTGAACATATTAAACTCGCTGTCCTCTACAAAACCACCAAAACCATTCATCTTTGTCTTTTCGACAGAGAACTGCTTCTGAACAGATTCCTTGCTGATACCATTACGGTTTTTCACGAAGCACTCCACATTATATGTTCCCTTCTTGCGATAATACTTAGAGAGGTTGAAAGCAGAAGAATAGGCACCATCTATTACCCATACCGGAGTAATGCCTGCCTTGCTATCAAACGTGAAGTTGGCGGTATTGGTCTCTTGGTCAACATCTATCTTGAAGTTGTCGGCGAAGTCGGCTACATTAGGCAACTCACCGTTGGCACCAGAGAACTCCTCTGCAGAACATGCGCTGAGCATCAATCCACCCAGAAGAGCATAAGCCATATTTCGAAATATCTTTTTCATATTGCTGAAATCTTAAAGTTAATATTTTATTAGGGGGTAGAGGAAACTATTGTTCCTCTACCTTAATAAGTTTTAATAATTATTCTGAACCAAAGCCGGGTCGGAATCAAGCTCAGCCTGTGCGATAGGAATATACTTCTTGGATTCTGTCCAGGAGTTGGTGCGATAGCCGTAGCTGTCTGGTACCAACACGGTAGCAGCCTTGCCTGTGCGAACGAGGTCGAAGTAACGCTTACCCTCGCCTACAAACTCCAAGTGGCGCTCATTGATAACATCATCCAGAGTTACGGCACCAAGCTCTGCGATTCCTGCTCGACGACGGATTTTATTCACATAATCCTTTGCCAAGCCAGCATCGCCACCTGTCTCAAGCAACAACTCGGCTGCATTCAAGTAAGCTTCGGCTACTCGATAGAAACGATAGTTGTTGTTATAGTTCAGATTGGCATCGAAACCTGCATCGGCGTTGTTCTCAGTAAAAGGACGGTACTTAGCCAACCAAAGACCTGTATCTTGATAGCGCTTATGATAATGCGTATCATCAGCATCACCATCAGTACCCATTCCACGACAATCCCAGCAAGTAGCTGCACGACGAGTGTCATTGTCAGAGTACAAGTCGTATGTTTCCTGTCTTACAGGCAAGAAGCCCCAACCATCGCTGGCTTGCTTCACCCAGCCATCACCACCTGGCCATGCATTAGGTGAAATCAAAGTAGGAAGAATTGTGCCACCGATAGCCAATGGAGAACTCCAACCACGCTCGTTGTTACCATCCTCGTAGTTGATTTCCCAAATTGACTCCTTGCACCATTCACCACTTTCCTTCCAAATGTCGGCGAAATTATCCATCAATCCATATTTGCTCTTGTCGTTGATAATCTCTTGCATATATTGCAATGCCTTTGGATAGCGGGTCTTATCGTTTTGGTACATTACCATTTCGGCATACATCATGTAGCACATCGCCTGAGACATACGACCGCTGTTCTTGTCATCCCAACGCATAGGCAAAACCTTAGAGTCAATGACAGCCTCTAGCTCGGTAATGAGATTATTATACACCTCGTCTGCCTTCAACTGAGGAGCTGTATATGGAGTGCTCAAATTCTCAAGATAGAAAGGGATATTTCCGAAGTAATGCCACAAGTTGTTGTAGAAATATACTCGGAGGGCACGTCCCTGCATCTCATAGGAAGCCTTATTTTCTGCGGTGAGATTACCCGATGCCCAAGGAATATACTTCAAGAGGTCGTTGCAACGCTTGATGCCAGAGTAATCAACTGTCCAAAGTGAACTCAATGTATGGCTAGCATTCGCCTCAAAGTTAAACAGCATATGCCACTGTTGGTTATCATTTTTGTCACTACCTCCTACCCAGAAGTCATCGCCCATGATTTCGGCATCGATATTAAGAGCATTATACTGTCCCAATCCCCAATCTGGCCAGTGGATAGGGTCGTAAGCCGCATTCAAAGCCTCATTGATATGCTCATCTGTGGTATAATATTCCTCCAGAGGCTCACCCGATGGGTTCTCTACCTCAAGGAAGTTGTCGCTACAAGATGTGGTTGCCAAGGTCATACTGGCTGCCATCACACCGAGTGCTATATATTTCATTGTCTTCATAATTGTCAATGTTTTAAGATGTTCTACATTTAGAATGAAAGGTTGAAACCGATGGTGTAGGTGCGTGCTTGTGGATAGATACCACGGTCAACACCGAGAGAGGTACCACCAGAAGAAATTTCTGGGTCGAAGCCCCAATACTTTGTCCACGTTATCAAGTTCTCCGCCATCACATAGAAACGTAAACAGCTGATGGAGAGCTTCTGTGTCAAGTTCTTTGGCAAAGTATAACCCAATGAGATATTCTTCACACGGAGATAAGAGCCATCACAAATATAGAGATCTGATACCTGCCAGTTGGTTGCATCACCAGCCTTCAAGATAGGATACTTGTTGGATGTACCCTCACCTGTCCAACGGCTCAGCATCCAAGATGGGAAGTTACCTGAGTAGACATCTGTACGATAAGTGGCATCAAACACCTTATTGCCTGTCACGCCCTGCAGGAAGAGGTTGAAGTCGAATCCCTTCCACTCAGCACCAAGGTTGAAACCGAAGGTCCACTTTGGTGTGCCGTTACCGATATTGGTACGGTCGTCTGCACTAATCTTACCATCACCATTCACATCAACGAAGCGGACATCACCTGGTTGTGCATCTGGCATAATCATATTACCATCCTTGTTGACATAAGCCTTCACCTCATCCATGTTCTGGAATACACCAGCGGTCTTATAACCATAGAAATATGGGAAAGGCTGACCATTGCTACCACGGGTGCCACCACCTGAAAGACCTTGGAAGCTATCGAGGTCAATATAACCAGTGTCATTACCAAGGTTGGTCAACTCATTGTGCAAGTAGCTTACATTAGCCTTGGCATTGAAGCGAGCATCAGAAATGTGCCACTTGTAGCCGAGTTCAAACTCAAGACCAGAGTTCTTCATATCACCCACATTACCGATAGGCTTTGTCTCACCTACATAACTTGGGATAGGCATGGTAATCAACATACCGTTGGTCTTCTTCACATAGTAATCGGCACTGAATGTCAATGCACTGCCGAAGAAGCCGAAGTCGAAACCGATATCAGTCTGTTCACTCTCCTCCCACTTCAAATCTGGGTTGGCTGTAGCATTCGCCTTAGAGCCATTAAACTTGGTGGCATTCTTACCGAAGAGTACGTTCTTGCCCATGGCTGTCAATACGGTATAGCGGAAGTCTCCGATATTATCGTTACCGTTCTTACCCCAGCTTGCACGGAACTTGAGGTTGCTCAACCAGTCGCGTGTGCCCTCCATAAACTTCTCGTTCATGATGTTCCATCCAACAGATGCAGATGGGAAAGTACCATACTTATTATTGGTTCCGAAACGGCTTGATCCATCACGACGTATAGTTGCCTGGAACATATACTTCTCGTCATAGTTGTAACTGATTCGACCGAAGAGAGAAGAAATGGTATGAACCACATTATTACCACCATATACAGAGTGCTGAATGGTAGGAGTTCCTACAGAGATTATCTTTCCTTCTTCATCAGTAACGATAGTTTGCACATAGTTACCTGTTGCATAGTCGATAGAAGGCTTGTTTACATTCACCAAGTTCCAACGGCTACCCCCTAGATAATCGCTCTTGTTCTTCATGGCACTCTGACCTAACACCACAGCAAAACTATGCTTACCTATGGTCTTGTCGTAAGTCAAAGTATTCTCTACCTGCCAGTTGATACCCTTGCTAGAGCTCTTGGAAGCTGAGGTGTGGGTTTGCTTGTTATTACCAGACAAGTAGTACTTAGAAGCCACATAGCTGTCTGTACCCCAGAAGCTGAGGTCGGCGCTGTAAGTAAAATGATATTTCAAGTTGTCCCACAACTGGAGGTCGATGGAGAACTTAGGCACAAACTTATGTGACCAGTTCTTGGCTGCAGGAATACTCATCATAGCCAATGGGTTGTTCATTTCCTGATAGGTACCTGCCATACCAGGAATGGTATAGTAGTTGCCATTGGCATCACGAGGAATATCATAATAATCACGTGTACCTATTATTTTTCCTTCACTATCATAAACGTTTGGATCTTCCAGTTTGTCATAATAAGACTTTGCTACATTCCCATCTGTAACAGTTGGAGCCAATGTTGGAGCCATATAGAGGGCACTGCCAAGCACAGAGCCAAACTCTGAATTGGTTGAGATACCGGTGCTCTTGACACGTGTATATGCCATATTGACGGTTACATCGAGCTTGTTGAGGAAGTTGCGCTCCTTCGATGCATCCATCACATTATATATATTGTTAGAGCGGAGTGAGAGGCGCTCATAGTTGCTCTGTCCGTAGTTACCGCCTACGATACCCTCCTGCTTGTAATAGCCCATAGAGAGATAGTAGTTGATTTTTTCAGAAGCACCACTGATGCTCACCTCATGATTCTGCACTGGTGCATTGTCATTGAAAACAAGGTTTTACCAATCAGTACCGAAACCATTAATTGCTTTGCCATTGGAATCTGTCAATGTATAAGGGTCTGCAAAAACTGGAGCCTGACCGCCGTTTACGGCACGCTCATTCTGAAGGATCGCATAATCGGTAGCGCCGGTTACATCGCGCTTCTTCCATGCACTCTGCCAGCCGTAAGAGAAATTGTAGTTGATCTGTGCCTTGCCCATCTTACCCTTCTTGGTAGTAACGAGGATAACACCATTGGCTGCACGTGCACCATAAATGGCACCAGAAGCGGCATCCTTCAGCACCTCGATACTCTCGATGTCGCTAGGGTTGAGATAGTCGAGACCACCCTCGATAGGCATGCCGTCTACGATATAGAGAGGGTCAGAGTTGTTGATGGTACCTGTACCACGTACACGAACCTTGGAACCCTCACCAGGCTGACCTGAAGAAGAGGTTACGTTGACACCGGCAGCCAGACCCTTCAATGCGTTATCAACACGCACTGGGCTCTTGCCAGCCAAATCTTCGGTGCTCACTTTGGCGATAGCTGCAGTTACCACGCTCTTCTTCTGAACACCGTAACCTACAACAACCACTTCGTCCAAAGCTTTGTCGTCTTGTTTCAGAGTAATCTTCATGTTGGCTGAAGGACGGATCTCTGCATCCTTGTAGCCAATATAGGTAATAACCAAGGTCTGGTTAGCATCTGCATCGATGACAAAGTTACCATCAAGGTCGGTAATTGCACCGGCACCCTTGACGCCTTTAACCTGTATGGTGGCTCCGATAACGGGGTCACCCAGGTCATCCAACACGACACCCTTGAAGGTGTTTTTCTGTGCGAGCGCTGACGTCGACATCAATAATGCAGTCGCCAGCAATAGACTTTTTGTTTTCATATTCGATTATTAGTTTAGAAAAATATCTATTTGTTAGTTCACTCTATTATAATAATGTATAAGACTGTGCGGCTGTGCATTTCCTAAAATGCGTTAAGCCGTGTTTTCGATTGCAAATATAATATGATTTTTTGATAATTCCTAGCACCTTCAACAGATAAGTGGAAAGAAAACTTTTCAGAAAAACTTATATTGTTAGTTTTCAGACATTTACCAATTTCTGACAACTACATGAAAGTGGATAGATTAAAATAAAGAAAATGAGGCTGGAACACCCTTAAAAAGTTACATCAGTATTTTTCAGTGTTCACACTCTGCCACTTTTCATTCGCGCAGCAACGCATTTATTTTCCTAACTATCAGCGGTTTGCAAAAAGTCACATTTTTACACCCATCCACTTTTCACTTATCACCCACCATTTTTTCATTATTTATTTAGTAATTTTGCAGATGAATGAGCAAATACGCCTAAACGCACAAAAAACGTAAGAGGCGGTATGCAAAACAAACAACTGCACAAATAAACAAACCATAATAAATATTCATAACTTATGAAACAGTTCATTTTATCATGTGTCCTGTCGGTTGCAGCCATCGCTCCATCTCAGGCACAGCAGACTACCAGACAATTGCCAGTCTATCTCGACCAGACCAAGCCGGTAGAACAGCACATCGATGATGCCATCTCCCGCATGACGCTGGCAGAGAAGATACGCATCATCCATGCTCAGAGCAAGTTTTCATCAGCCGGTGTACCACGCTTGGGATTTCCTGACTTCTGGACGGATGACGGACCTCACGGAGTGCGTCCTGACGTATTGTGGGATGAGTGGGAACAGGCTGGTCAGACCAACGACTCCTGTGTAGCCTTCCCTGCCCTCACCTGTCTTGCCGCATCATGGAATCCGCAGATGAGCCGCATCTATGGCGAAGCATTGGGCGAAGAAGCCCTGTATCGCGGCAAGGACATGATTCTGGGTCCTGGCGTCAACATCTACCGCACGCCTCTCAACGGCCGCAACTTCGAGTATATGGGCGAAGATCCGTTCCTGGCAAGCATCATGGTAGTGCCGTATATCCAGGGATTGCAGTCTAAGGGCGTATCAGCCTGCGTAAAGCACTATTGCCTGAACAACGATGAGGAATACCGCCATCAGGTCAACGTAATCGTCAGCGACCGTGCTCTCCACGAAATCTATCTCCCTGCCTTCAAGGCGGCTGTTGAGAAGGGTAAGACATGGGGTATCATGGGAGCCTACAACCTATATAAGAATGAGCACAACTGCCATAACCAGTGGACCCTGAACAAGATTCTGAAGGGCGACTGGAAGTATGATGGTGTCGTGGTAAGCGACTGGGGCGGTGCCCACGACCTGGAGCAGTCTGTAAAGAACGGGCTGGATATGGAGTTCGGCACCTGGACAGACGGTCTTACGATGGGCGCTACCAATGCCTACGACAACTATTATCTCTCCATGCCTTACATGAAGGCCATACAGGAAGGCAAGTTCACCCAGAAGGAGCTGGACGATAAGGTGCGCCGCGTATTGCGCCTCTTCTATCGCACCACGATGAATCCGAACCGCCCTCATGGTTTCCTCTGTTCCGAGAGCCATTATGCTGCAGCCAGACAGATTGCTGAGGAAGGCATCGTATTGCTTCAGAACAGGAACAATGTGCTCCCTATCAACACCCAGAAGGCTAAGCGCATACTGGTAGTAGGCGAGAATGCCATCAAGATGATGACCGTAGGCGGAGGCTCTTCTTCGCTCAAGGTACAGCGCGAGATTTCGCCTCTCAATGGTCTGAAGACGCGCTTGGGCAAGGACGGCATCGAGGTAGATTATGCCCGCGGATATGTGGGCGATGTAACGGGCAATTATAATGGCGTTACAACCGGTCAGAACCTGGAAGACAAGCGCAGCGAGGCTGAACTGATAGCCGAAGCCGTAGAGAAAGCCAAGACAGCCGACTATGTCATCATGTTTGGCGGTCTGAACAAGAGCGATTTCCAGGACTGTGAGGGTCACGACCGCAAGCATTATGAGTTGCCATACCATCAGGATAAGCTCATCGAGGCTTTGGCTAAGGCAAACAGAAACTTCGTTTATGTCAACATCTCGGGCAATGCGGTAGCTATGCCTTGGAAGGCTAAGGTTGCCGGCATCGTACAGGGCTGGTTCATCGGTTCGGAGAGCGGCGAAGCCCTTGCAAGCATCCTTACAGGCGATGCCAACCCTAGCGGCAAGTTGCCGTTTACATGGGTCAACTCGCTGAAGGAAACAGGTGCTCATGCACTCAACACCTATCCGGGAACCTGGCGCCAGAAAGGTGGAGCCAGCACGAAGGGCAACATCATTGATGAGGAATATAAGGAAGGCATCTATGTAGGTTACCGCTGGACCGATAAGGAGCGCATCAAGCCTACCTTTGCATTCGGTCACGGCTTGAGCTACACCCAGTTTGCCATCTCTAATCTCCGCAGCGACAAGATGCAGATGAAACAGGATGGCACAATCACCTTTACAGTAAACGTAAAGAATACAGGTAAGCGTGCCGGAGCCGAGACGGTTCAGCTCTATATCCACGACGTCAAGGCATCGGTAGACCGCCCTCAGAAGGAGCTGAAGGGATTCCAGAAGGTTCATCTCCAGCCAGGCGAGAGCAAGGATATCAGCATCACCATCAGCAAGGAGGCCCTCAGTTTCTACGATGAGGCTTCTTCATCCTGGAAGGCTGAAGCCGGAAAGTTTGAAGCTCTTGTTGGTAATGCAGCCGATAATCTGAAGCTCAAGAAAGCCTTCGAACTCTTTTAAAAAAATGATGACTACCCCGAAGCATTTACTCTTATGAGACACAGCTTCTCTATACATGTTACTGAAGTTTCGCAAGTGGTTCAAGTACGGGCTAGGAGCTTACTTGCGAAACTTCAGCATGTTTAAAAGTTTGGCGCCTTGAAATAGAGCGTCAAACTTCTATTCACTCAAAAAAAAGCTTGACTTATTATTTCATGCCAATCTGCTTCACGCGCTGCTCGAACTCTTCCCTGTCACAGATGGCACTATTCTTGATTTTGGCGCGATAATTATAGATAGTGTTCACAGAATAGTGAAGGAACTCGGCAATCTTAGAACTGTCCTCGATGCCCAGACGGATAAGGGCAAAGATACGGAGGGTGGTAGAAAGACGGCTGTCATCTTCGAGCACGATACGCTCTTCAGGCTTCAAGAGGGCATTGAACTCCTCAACAAAGTCAGGGAAGAGCTTCAGGAAGGCGGAATCGAAATACTCATACAGCTCGCCCATGTAGGCCTCGCCAGCCTGCATCTGCTCCAGCAACTTGTTGAGTTCTCTTGCCTTCACCAGTTTCACTACTCGCTTGCGCATGGTCTCTATCTTGTCGACATAGATGGCACAAAGGCGCAGGAATCGACCAATATATACTTCCTTCATCTTGTTACTCTCGTTGAGTGACTGGTTCATCTCGTTGAGCGACTGGTTCATCTCGTTAAGACGCTCATTTGCCAACTGCAAGGCATGGTTGGTTTCCTTCAGCTTATGATGGGCCGCAGCAATGCGCTTGCGCTGCTTGTTGACATAGTAGAGCAAGAGCATAACCACAAAGAGAAGCAAGGCTGAACACGCTACCATGAGCCGCAGGTGCTGGTTGCTCGCTGAAAGTTCTTTCTGATATCCCTCCTCAATCTGCGTGAGCACAGGCATGATCTGGCGGCTGCGGATAGGCGTATTGAAAACGGTAGCCGACTTCCAGGCAAACTTGATATACTCATGAGAGCGTTTCTGCTCGCCCGGTTCGGCGTTGAGCAGATTGGCGAGTTCCCAGAGCGACCCCTGGTCCATCACAGCCAACTGGACATCGCAGATAGCAGAACGCAAGAGGCAGCGGAGGAACTGTTCTTCATCGCCAAACTGATTGTAGGTCAAGCCGCGATAAAACTGTACAATGGCATACTGATGGGTGCCCGGTTTCGTCATCGCCAGCCGCTTATCGCTCAATCGCAAAGCCTCCTTCATATTGCCTGCATCGCGTGTCCTCACCTCCTGCATCTGCAGATAAAGGTCATCATCATGGCTGAATGTGCTGTCTATTGCAGCCTGATAGGCATTACGCTTGTCCGTATAATATTTCTTCAAAGAGGGAACGTTTGAATAATATGCCATCTCGCCATACAGATGCTGGCAAGCCCAGAGGTAGTTGCGTTTGCCCTCAGCATCAAGATCAGCGATATTGACAGACTTCAGCAGGTCGTACGATTCGGCATAATCGCCCGTGGTAGATTCCTGGAAAGCAAGCAGCGCCTTGGCATTCCCCACCTTCTTTTTATCGCCCATTCTGAAAGCAAGTTCCATACACTGGTTGATGTATTTCAGCGCCATGTCGTTCTTGTAGGAGCGGTATTCCTCAAAGAGCGCAAAGCAGGCATCATACTTACTGCTTAGGCGCCTGGCGGTCTTCAGTTTCTGCTCCCAATCGCGAATTCGGGCTTCACGTACCTTCACATAATCAGCCGAATGGGCAATGGCGTTGTCCAGACTCTGAAAAAGCTGCTCTATATTATCTGTTGTTTTTGCTGCAAGAGAAAGAGGCATCAAGACAAAGAGCAGGAAGAAGAATGCCTTTCCCCATAATTCATTTACGCGATACATCAACTTGATTCCGTTTAAGATTGACTTATTTTCATGAGGTTTCATGTGCAAAAGTAATAAAAAAAACGGAAACGACAAAATCTAATATAGAAAAAATATAGATTTCTTCGCATTTTTCGTCTATACCGCATCCACTTTTTATATATTCTCAATTTTTCTTATCCATCTCATTATCAGACACATTCCTATCTAAAAAGAATAGTTCATCCACATTTTAACATTTCTATCGCACATCGTATCATCTTTTTTATTATCTTTGCAGAAGATTAAGTACCAAAAATAACAATTAACATAATAAACAATGAGAACAGCACTTTTATCACTCACATTTCTTTTGGCAGGTTCTATGGCAGCACCTGCTATCGCCCATACCGCAGCCCCTAAGAAAAAAGTAACTGCCACAACCAAGAAAGGCAAGATTCTACCCATGAAGGAGTATATCGACCAACTGATGGCGAAGATGACGCTACAGGAGAAGATTGGTCAGCTGAACCTGATGGTAGCTGGCGACATCACCACCGGCGGCGCACTTGATACTCAGGTAGGCAGCGATATCGCCCAGGGCAACATGGGCGGAGTTTTCAATATCAAAGGGCTCGACAAGATCAAGGCTCTGCAGGAAATCGCCATCAAGAACAGCCGTCTGGGCATCCCGCTGCTCGTAGGTATGGACGTGATTCATGGTTACGAGACGATGTTTCCTATCCCTCTCGCCCTCTCTTGCTCCTGGGACACAGAGGCGATGAAGAAGGTAGGCGAAGTATCGGCCAAGGAAGCAAGTGCCGACGGCATCAACTGGACATTCTCTCCTATGGTAGACATTGCACTCGATGCCCGCTGGGGACGAATAAGCGAAGGAAATGGCGAGGATCCTTATCTGAGCGGCGTGATGGGAGCAGCGATGACTCAGGGCTACCAGGGCGTGGATATGCGCACAGAAGAGATTCTGAGAGCCAACCGCATCATGGCCTGTCTGAAGCATTTTGCCCTGTACGGAGGCGTTGAGAGCGGAAAGGAATACAACACGGTAGATATGAGTCGCATGCGCATGATGAACCAGTATCTTCCACCTTACGAGGCAGTGGTGAAGGCTGGCGTAGGCAGCGTGATGTCTTCATTCAATCTCATCGACTACATACCTGCTACAGCCAACAAATGGATGATGACCGATGTCTTGAGAAAGCAGTGGGGATTCAACGGTTTCGTGGTTACCGATTACGCTTCTATCGCCGAGATTCTGCAGCACGGAACGGCAAAAGACCTCAAGGAGGCTTCAGAACAGGCGCTGAAGGCGGGTACCAATATGGACATGTGCTCCAACGCCTTCGTAAAGCATCTGGCAAAGAGCATAGCAGAAGGAAAGGTGAGCGAGGAGGATGTGAACATCGCCTGCCGCCGCATTCTGGAAGCGAAATATAAACTGGGCCTGTTCAGCGACCCTTACCGCTACTGCAACACCAAGCGCAGCAAGAGCGAGATTTATACCGCAGAGAACCGTCAGGCAGCCCGCGATGTAGCAGCAGAAACCTTCGTGCTTCTGAAGAACGAAGGCAATATCCTGCCACTGAAGAAGGAAGGAAAGATAGCCCTGATAGGTCCGCTTGCCGACACCCGAAACAACATAGCCGGTACATGGAGCGTGGCACAGGCACCATCTAAATATACCACCATCAAGGAGGCAATGGAGCATGCTCTTGCCGGAAAAGCTACCTTATTATATGCCCAGGGAAGCAATATCTGGCGCAATAAGGAACTACAGCAAAACGGCGAATTCGGCAAGCCGATAAACTGGGGCAACGAGGCCGAAATGAAGGCTGAAGCGCTGAAGATAGCTAAAAAGGCAGATGTCATTATATGTGCTATGGGCGAAAGTGCCGAGATGAGTGGCGAATGCGGTAGCCGTACCAACCTGGAGATGCCGGACGTACAGCGCGAACTGCTTGCCGAACTCCTGAAGACGGGCAAGCCTGTAGTGCTCCTCAACTTTGCAGGCCGTCCTACGGTTCTTACTTGGGAGAAAACCCATGTACCAGCCATCATGAATGTATGGTTTGGAGGCTCAGAGATGGGCGATGCACTCTGCGATGTTATCTTTGGCGACAAATCGCCATCGGGTAAGCTCACCACTTCGATGCCTAAGACTACCGGTCAGGAGCCTCTCTACTACAACCATCAGAACACCGGTCGCCCTGTAGCAGACGATAATGAGAAGTTTGCCAAGTTTGCCAGCAACTGTCTGGATGTAAGCAATGGTCCGCTCTATCCTTTCGGTTACGGTTTGAGCTACACCTACTTTTCATACAGCAACTTCCGCCTGAGCAGCCAGGAGGCCGGCATCAGCAATGAGGAGGCTACCGAATGGAAGGATGGCAAGAAGATTACAGCTAGCGTCACCGTTAAGAACAATGGCTCCCGCAATGCCGACGAGATTGTGCAGCTCTACATCCGTGACATGGTAGCCAGCATCTCCCGCCCTGTAAAGGAACTGAAAGGTTTCCAGCGCATCCATCTGGCAGTAGGTGAAAGTAAGGAGGTAAGCTTTGATATCACCCCAGATATGCTCAAGTTCTACAACGCAGATCTGAAGCACGTGATAGAACCTGGCGACTTCCAGATTATGATAGGAACCAACAGCAAGGATGTAAAGACTTTGAAACTGAACGTGAAATAAACAAGAAAAATCGCCCTGCAAAGAGCAAAGCATAGCTTGAAAGATGCTTTACTTCTTACAGGGCGATTATCATCTACTGAGCCCATTTCAACAGAAGGCTCAGTTATAAATTCTATCCTTCAAATTACTTAGTCATCTCGAAACCTACGCGCATGCCATCGTAGCTGTTGGCGATGGTACCCACTGCGCTGAGAGTAGAGCTGCCTTTGAAGGCGCTGAGCATCTTGATGAGGTTGAGAAGCTTCTTCTGGTCGAAGAGAAGACTGATGCCATTGGTGGTCTTGGTAGCATAGCCAGAAGCACTCAGCAGAAGACCCTTCAGATGGATGGCATGAGTCTTCTCATCAAAGGTATAGGTGCCCTGCCATGGCTTGCCGTCAATCTGCGCAGAGAAGTTGCCGTCGGTGGTGAAGGTGAACTGGGTGTTTGAACTGTTGAAGCCAAACTTATTATAATAGGTGCTCAACTTCTCCTCTACCTTGTTGGCAGCAATCTCGCCGCCAGCCTTGGCAAGCAGGTTCTCTGAAGTGAAGGCGCATCCTGGCTTGCTGTACTTCCAGGTATGAGCACAGAGATCTGCCTTTGAAAATGTGCCCGAACCGATTACATTGTTCAAGAGGCCACTGATGATGCTACCAATAGATGTGGTGGTAGCAGCAGTGGCAGCAGTTGCCGAAGAAGTAGCACCAGTGGTTGCATCTACAGAAGTGGATGTAGATTTCTTGGTAGAAGTCTTTGTAGTTGACTTCTTGGTAGTCTTGGTGGTTGATTTCTTTGAAGAAGATTTCTTGGTTGATTTCTTTGTAGTCTTCTTCACTGGCATCAACTCCGAGTTAGAGGCATTGAGCGCTGCCTCGTTCATGGCGCTAGCATTGCTGCCTACTGTGCATGCGAGCACGAGGGCAGCCGTCAGAATTACCTTTTTCATTTTATTTTCCTTTTACTTTCTATATTATCTTATTCTTATACCATATATCTTATATCGATATCCACGCTTTCGGGTGCAAAGTTCGGCATTTTTTGGGAAATAACAAAGAGAAATCCCCTTTTTTTCTCTTCCAGCTTTCCTATTTTTCCTATTCATCCTCTGTTCATCATCAGCATCCCTTCTAATTACCCTGCACGATTTATAGACGGATGGGGGTGCAGATGGTTTATTCAAATGCTGATTTTCGTGCAAAAGCTAGTGCAAATGATTCATCTTTTTGACTTAAATCAAAAAAGAATAATAATTACCCCAAAAATATCGTTTTGCGTACCGAAATGTTATCAGAATGTAATATCTTTGCAGTGTTAATAAAAATACAAAAGGTTATGAATGATTTAATTAAGGTAAACACGAGTAATGAAAATCAGGCATTGAACAAGTGCCAGCAGATTCTTCAGGATCGCCGCGAGGCCCTTGCCTCTAAGGCAAAGAGAAGAGATTAAGTCCTTCACAGCAAAAAGAGAAGAGATGAATTTCTTCTAGGTTTATGAAGCAGACAAGGATTTGAATCCTTCGAAGAGAGATTTTTTCAGAATGACTCTTAATTTGAAAAGGTAGTTTTTGGGAAAAGAAAGAAAAAGTAAAAAACCCCGTTGCCGGAACGTTTCGTCTGGCAACGGGGCTTTTTCATATCTTACTTCTTATTCAAGTTACTTATTCTTCTCCGCCTTCATGATTACCTCGAAGTGGTTGCCGCTCTTCAGCACCACGTTCTTCAGGAAGTTGGAAATCTGCTGGGCATCCACAGCCTTCACCAGCTCGCGATAGTTGCTGTGGGTATCTACCTTGTGCAGATCATACATGCTCAATACCTGCATCCAGTAGCTGTTGGTCTTCTCATCAACACCTGCCTGCTTCAAAAGGATTTCCTTCACCTTCTGCAGGTCCTTGGCATCAGGAGCTGCCACCGTCTCGTCCAAGCCCTTGAAGAAGCAAGGAACGGCTACATCTACCTTATCAGGATTCAGCTGTGCCATGGCGTTGAGGGTGAGTGCCACCTTGCCGTCGTAGTCGAAGAACAAGCCGCAGGATGCACCTGTGCTGTAAGCCGCACTCAGCTCCTCGCGGATGCTGCGCAGATACTTCATCTCCAACAGGCGGGCTGCAACATCTGCCAATACCGCTGTCTTAGGATTATAAGATGGCAACTTCACAAACCACATCTCGCGTGCCTGGCTCTGAGGGTTCTCCATCGCCTTGGTAAAGATGTTCTTCACCTCGCCCTTGGCTGTAGGAATCTTCTGGTTCTTCAGCTTCATGCCCTTGTTTGGCAGGGAAGCGATATACTGCTCAATGAGCGGGAGGAGCACCTTCTCGTCATAATTGCCCACAAAGTAGAAGGTAAAGTCCTTGGCGTTGCCATAGAGCTGCTTCTGCATGTCGAGCACACGGTCGTAGTTGATATTCTTGATATCCTCTGCTTCTGGGAGAAGCGCCAGCTTGTTGCCCATGTAGAGAGTGCTCTGGATGGAATCCTGATATACCATGTTAGGGTTGTTGCTCTTGTTGGAGAGCACGGTGGTATAAGTATTCTTCAGATTCTCGAAAGCCTTCTCATCCTTGGTAAGGTTAGTCATCGAGAGATAGAGCAGCTGCATCATCGTCTCCACATCCTTAGGAGTAGAAGTACCGGCGATGCCATGACGGAACGGACTCATGGTGAGACCTACACTCACCTGCTTGCCGGCAAGCATCTTCTGCAGGTCGTTGCCTGTAAAACCGGCCAATCCGCTTACTTCCCATACGGTAGAAGCATTGGCTGCGTTCACAGGGTCGTTCTGGAATGCGGAATAACCCACCTTGGCTGTTCCTGAGAATCGGATTTCATTATCCTTGAAGTCGGTCTTCTTCAATATCACCTTGGCTCCGTTAGAGAGGGTGAGCTTCTTGAAGCCGAGCTCCTTGTTCTCCTCAACCTTCTTGATGCTTCCTGCCTGAGGCAGCGTTGCCATCAGCGGCTCCTGCTTCACGTTGTCTACATAAGCCTCCAGCTTCTCGCCGCGCACCTGCTTCACAATCTGGGCAAGCTGCTGCTCGGTAGGATAGCTCACGCCCTCAGCCTCCTTCATGAACACCATGCTTACAAAGTTGGTGTCGGTTTCTGCTATCACCTGCTTCATGGCACCGTTGATGGCCTCGAGAGGGATGTTAGGAACCATCATCTGATAAATCTTATATTCATCTTCCAACGATGGAATTGGCTCATTGTCTGTGAAATGGTCTACATACTGGGTGGTGAACTGCTCGTTCTTCATCTTGTTGCGGTTCTCATACATGGTCTCCATGCTGCTCATGAAGTTCTCCTTGGCACGGATATACTCCGTAGCTGTGAATCCGAAGTCGCGCACACGCTTAGCCTCACGCAGCATAGCGGCATAAGCCTCCTTCACCATTCCAGGCTTAGCCACTCCCGAGATGGAGAAGGCATCCTTAGTGCTCGAAATGAGATAGCTTCCCATGCCGGCACTTGCCTGCAGGAACGGACAATTCTCTTCTCGTGCCAGCTCTGACAGGCGGGCATCGAACATAGAACTTACCACACCGCGCACATAGCCTTCTACCAGATAGTTCATATCGCCTTTCAGCGAATCAGGATAGGCTTCGCTCTTCATCATGATGTTGATCATGTCGAACTTCTGCTCCTTGTTCTTGTCAATTACGTAGATGGCCGTATCGTTGTCGGCCACTGGCACTGGCACCACCTTGGCTGCATTCTTAGGCACCTTGATGCCTGAGAAGAGCTTCTTGATCTGAGCCTCTACGTGGTCAACATCTACATCACCCACGATGATGATAGCCTGATTATCTGGGCGATACCATTTACGATAGTAGGCACGCAGGGTTTCTGGCTTGCATCCGTCGATGACGCTCATCAATCCGATAGGCATGCGATAGCCATACTTATCGCCCTGGTAGAGCTTAGGCAGATTGCGCTCCAGCATGAGCTGCTGACCCACCATGCGCATGCGATACTCGTTGTGTACCACGTCGCGCTCGTCGTTGATAGCCTCCTTGGTCAGCGAGATGCCGTTGCTCCAATCCTTGAGGATGAGCATGCAGGAATCCACTGCCGAGGTGCGGGTGGTAGGCACATCGGTGAAGTAATAAACGGTTTTGTCGATGCTGGTATAGGCATTCAGGTTTCTGCCATACTCCACACCGATGCTCTGCAGGTAATCCTGCAGGGAATTGCCCTTGAAGTGGTCGGTGCCGTTGAAGGCGAGGTGCTCCAGAAGGTGAGCCAAACCGCGCTGGTCATCATTCTCATTGATAGAACCCACTTTCTGAGCGATGTAGAAACTTGCCACATGCTCAGGGAAAGCATTATGACGAATGTAGTAGGTCAATCCATTGTCGAGATGACCTATCTTCACATTCTTGTCCACTGGGATAGGAGGCATCTGCTGTGCCGTCGCATTTCCCACAGAGAGCAGCAGCAGCGCCGCTGCGAAAATCTTCTTTAATCTCATTTTTTCTCTGCTGAATATTAATAAATATGCATTATCAGTTATTTCGACTGCAAAATTACTCAAAATAAAAATGATTTGCAAGTATTTGGGAGATTATCTTTCCAAATACCTGCAAATCTATCAACTTTTAACTATAAACTATCAACTCTGAAGCTCTTCAGCCATGAACCTCTGAACAGGCGCACCAGGAAGAGGCATCCTCTCAGCGTAAGCTCCGTGGCCATGGCTATCCATACGCCCTCCAATCCGTAGCTCTTCGAAAGCCCATAGGCAAGAGTGAGCCTCACCAGCCACATCGTTCCCAGATTGATGGCGGCAGGCTTCTTCGTATCGCCCGCTCCCACGCAGACACTATAGGTAACGATGCTCGCCGCAAAGAACGGTTCGGCGAAAGCCTCGATGCGCAGGCAGAGGGTGCCCAATTCGCGAATGCTTTCCACCGGCGACAGCACGCCTATCATCTCGGGTGCAAAGACGAACATCACCACGCCCATCAATGCCATCACGCTCATGCCCAACCCCACGGTGAGATAGGCGAAGCTCTTGCAGAGGTCGATGCGCCCGGCTCCATGCGTCTGTCCCACCAGGGTGCTTGCCGCATCGCCGATGCCGTAACCCGGCATATAGCAGAGGCTCTCGGCGGTGATGGCGAAGGAATGGGCAGCGATGGCGATATTGCCCAATGGCGCCACTATCATGGTGCTCACTATCTGCGCTCCGCTCATCAGGATATTCTGAATGGCCATCGGGATGCTTATCTGACAGGCATGATTCACGTAGCTCTTCACCCAGCGGAACGGCTCTTTATCCTGCCGCAGGTTCAGAATCCTGTTGCTGCATGCCGAAATCCAGAGATTGGGCAGCGAGATGCAGAAGTAGGCCATCGCCGTGCCGCATGCCGCTCCCACTACGCCCATCTTCAGGATATAGATGAAGAGATAGTTGAAGACCACATCACTGATACATATCAACACCGCCATCACGCTGGGCGTATGCATATTGCCTGCCGACTTGAGCATCATCTCGGAGATGTGATAGAGGAACACGAAGGGCAGCACGAGGCTATATATCAGGAAATACTTCGATGAGAAAGGAGCGATGTCGTCACCGCCACCCAGCCAATAGGGCAGATAGCCATGGATGCCCACACCCACCAGGGTGAGCATCAGGCTGAACGCCAAACCGCATATCAGGGCATGGCGATATACCTGGCGTGCCTTTCTGAAATCGTTGGCACCGATGAAATGAGCCACCTGCACCGAGAACCCCGTGGCAGCTGCCGAAAGCAAACTTCCGATGAGCCAAGTGGTTGACTCTATCAGTCCGATGCTAGCCGAGGCTTCTGCTCCCAGATGTCCCACCATCGATGCATCGATAAAGAACATCATCACGGTGGAAATCTGCGCCAGCATAGACGGCACGCTCAACCCCACGATGAGGTTGAGTTTCTCCCTTCGAGTCATCGCCCTTCCCTTGCGAATCGACTCCATCAGATAATCTGTCTTATTCTTGAATAACATATTTTTCTCTTTTAATGAAATGATACAAAAAGTGGCGATCCTCAAAAGAGGAACGCCACTTTCTATTTAAATTTAAAATTTGTCGTACCTTTGTTTTTCCCAAAACTTTACTTCCGCCGTAGCAGAACAGTACTGTTTTTGTCATCCTTGAATAAATCAATCTTTCTATACCTTAACTAACACCCATTTTTGAATAAACAATCTAATTTTACCTAAACTAAAAACCTAACCTATGAACAACAATCTTAACTTATTTTTTACCTAACAACTAAAACCTAATAAAATCTATTACCTAACTAAAAACCTAAAACTTATTTTTTTCTGATGCAAAGGTACAACAAATTTCTGAAACCACAATACTTTTCCCGAAAAAAATGCATGAAACTAACATTTTTTGACGTAAGTCAACAAATTGTGTGCGAACACAAACACTTGTTAACACTAACGAAATGCTTGTTAACACAAAGAGCGTTCCCAGGTTGCCTTGCCGGCATACCTGGGAACGCCCCATATATCTCCTTACATATATAATAAGGTGGAAAATCTCCTATATATAATAAGGTGAACACCTCCCTATATATAATAAGGTGTAATCACACTGAATATCTCACAGAATATCACTTGGAGAAGTAGCTATCCAGCACTATCTCGAAGCGAAGCATCGAATAGGCAGGAATCGTAGAACTGCTGCTGGTGGCGGAACCATACCCCAACTGGTATGGAATATAAACCATCCAGTGGTCGCCCGGATGCATGCGCATCAAGGCTGTGGCAAAGCCATCCACCACATTGCTCACGGCAAAGGTAGAAAGCATGGCGGTTTGCTTGTTGTAAGTACCCTCGAAGGTCTTATCAAACACGTATCCCGCATTCACGCTGCCATCCTTATCAGTAGTCTGAATCAGGCTGCCACGATAGCTCACCCTCACGGAGTCGGTGTACATCGGGCTTGTGGTGCCCTCGCCCTTTTCGAGCACATGAACGATGATGTTATCGCAATCCTTGTAGGTCAGCGGCACATTCATGCCGTTGACATCCTTGTTTGGTGTCTGGTTCTCCAGGCTCCAGTTGCGGTACACATACCATCCCTGGCTCTCTCCCATCTTCTTTGCGTAAGCCAGCGTATCGGCAAAAGCCTGCTCGTTGCGCTCCTGCCAGTTGGCATACGCATCATAGGAGTCATCGTTCTCGCTGCATGATGACAGGGCGAACACTGCCATCACGAGCAAGAAGAGATATTTAGAAATTCTTAATTTCATTACCAAGTTTCTTTAATACGCTGGTGATACTTACGCGATCCTCGATGATGCCACGAAGGTCAGAGATAGCTACGCGCTCCTGCTCCATGGTATCACGATAACGCAAAGTTACCTTGTGATCCTTAGGAGTCTCGTGGTCAACGGTGATACAGAATGGAGTACCGATAGCATCCTGGCGACGGTAACGCTTACCGATGGAATCCTTAGGATCGCCATAGTGGGTATTGAAGTGGAACTTCAACTCATCCACAATCTCATGAGCCAACTCTGGCAGGCCATCCTTCTTATCCAATGGGAAAACGGCACACTTCACTGGTGCCAATGCCTCTGGCAAGCGCAAAACAACACGTGTCTCACCATTCTCCAACTTCTCCTCGCAGTAAGAGTGGCACATCACGCTGAGGAACATACGGTCTACTCCGATAGAGGTCTCCACATCGTAAGGTACATAGCTCTCGTTCTTCTCTGGATCGAAGTACTTGATAGAACGGCCGCTGTACTTCTCGTGCTGAGAAAGGTCAAAGTTGGTACGGCTGTGGATACCCTCCACCTCCTTGAAGCCGAATGGCATCTTGAACTCGATATCAGTAGCAGCATTAGCATAGTGAGCCAACTTCTCGTGGTCATGGTAACGATAGTTCTCGTTGCCCATGCCCAGAGCCTCGTGCCATGCCAAGCGAACCTTCTTCCAATACTCAAACCACTTCATCTCAGTGCCTGGCTGGCAGAAGAACTGCATCTCCATCTGCTCGAACTCACGCATACGGAATACGAACTGGCGGGCAACCACCTCGTTGCGGAATGCCTTACCAATCTGGCAGATACCGAATGGCAACTTCATACGACCGGTCTTCTGAACACTCAGATAATCTACGAAGATACCCTGAGCTGTCTCAGGACGCAGATATACCTTGCTTGTAGCATCGCTTGCCGCACCCATCTGGGTAGAGAACATCAGGTTGAACTGGCGAACGTCTGTCCAGTTCTTGGTACCGCTGATAGGGCAAACGATACCCTCGTCCTCGATAATCTGTTTCAGCATCTCGAGGTTAGGACCCTGCATAGCCTCAGTATAGCGGGCATGGAGGTCATCAAACTTCTTCTGGTTCTCCAGAACGCGAGGGTTGGTAGCGCGGAACTGAGCCTCATCGAAGCTGTCGCCGAAGCGCTTCTGAGCCTTGGCAATCTCCTTGGCAATCTTCTCCTCATACTTAGCCATGTGATCCTCGATGAGCACATCGGCACGATAACGCTTCTTGGAGTCGCGGTTATCAATCAATGGGTCATTGAAGGCATCAACGTGACCGGAAGCCTTCCATACAGTAGGGTGCATGAAGATAGCTGCATCGAGACCTACAATGTTCTCGTGCAACAATACCATGCTCTGCCACCAGTACTGCTTGATATTGTTCTTGAGCTCAACACCGTTCTGACCATAGTCGTAAACGGCAGCCAAGCCATCATAAATTTCACTACTTGGGAACACGAAGCCATATTCCTTGCAATGGCTTACAATTTTCTTAAAAACATCTTCTTGTGCCATGATTAAATCTTATTTTTCGTAAATTTTCTGCAAAGATAAGCATTTTCTCGAAAAAATGTTGTATTTTTGCCATAAATTAATAAAATAAGTATTAAAAGCGATATATGAGCGACGAAATTAAAGATAAAAACGAGCTGGAAGGCCAAAATCCGGATGATTTGGAGAATTCTGATGCTCAGGAGAAACATTCCGACTATAAGCCGGTGAACCGATTCGATGCATCCGCCGTACACCACCTCAGCGGTATGTACCAGAACTGGTTCCTCGACTATGCGTCGTATGTAATTCTGGAGCGAGCTGTGCCGCATATCGAAGACGGATTGAAACCCGTGCAGCGACGCATTCTACACTCCATGAAGCGCATGGACGACGGAAGATACAACAAGGTGGCCAATATCGTGGGACACACGATGCAGTTCCACCCGCATGGAGACGCTTCCATCGGCGATGCCCTGGTGCAGATGGGACAGAAAGACCTTCTCATCGATACGCAGGGTAACTGGGGAAATATCCTCACGGGCGACCGTGCGGCTGCACCCCGTTATATCGAAGCACGACTCTCGAAGTTTGCCCTCGACGTGGTGTTCAATCCGAAAACCACCGACTGGCAACTCTCTTACGACGGCCGCAACAAGGAGCCTATCACCCTGCCGGCTAAATTCCCGCTGCTCCTGGCACAGGGAGCCGAGGGTATCGCCGTGGGATTGAGCAGCAAGGTGTTGCCACATAACTTCAACGACCTCTGCGATGCAGCCATCCACTATCTCAAGGGAGAGGACTTTGCCATCTACCCTGATTTTCCAACAGGTGGAGCCATCGACGTGAGCAAATACAACGACGGTCAGCGTGGCGGAGCCTTGAAGGTGAGAGCCAAAATCGACAAACTCGACAACAAGACCCTCGTCATCACCGAGATTCCATATAGCAAAACCACGGTGAGCCTCATCGAAAGCATCACCAAGGCGGTGGAAAAGGGAAAAATCAAGGCTAGAAAGATAGAAGACGTCACCTCTGCCAACGTAGAGATTCTCGTGCATCTGGCACCGGGCACATCTTCCGATAAGACCATGGATGCCCTCTATGCCTTCAGCGATTGCGAGATCAACATCTCGCCCAACTGCTGCGTCATCGAGGACAACAAGCCGAAGTTCCTCACCATCAGCGATGTTCTTCGCCACAGCGTAGATCGCACCATGGGATTGCTGCGCCGCGAACTGATGATTCGCAAAGGCGAGCTGGAAGAACAGCTCTTCTTCTCATCACTGGAACGCATCTTCATCGAGGAGCGCATCTACAAGGAGCGCAAGTTCGAGCAGAGCAAGAGTCAGGACGAGGTAGTGGCATTCATCGATTCCAAACTGGAGCCTTTCAAGGACAAGCTCTTCACCGCCGAAGTGGATGGCAAGGGCATGGTGGAATATGCCTTCCATCGCGAGATAACCAGGGATGACATTCTCAAGCTGTTGGAAATCAAGATGCAGCGAATCCTTAAATATAATAAGGATAAGGCAGACGAGCTGCTGATGAAAATCAAGGCAGAACTTGCAGAAATCGAGAACGACCTGGCTCACATGACCGATGTCACCATCAACTGGTTTGAATATCTGAAGGGAAAATACGGCAAGCAGCATCCTAGAAAGACGGAAATCCGCAACTTCGATACCATCGAGGTAACCAAGGTGGTGGAGGCTAACCAGAAACTCTACATCAACCGACAGGAAGGTTTCGTGGGAATGGGATTGAAGAAAGACGAGTTCGTATGCAACTGCTCCGACCTCGACGACATCATCATCTTCTACAAGGATGGAAAATTCAAGGTTACCAAGGTGGCAGACAAGATATTCGTAGGCAAGAACATCCTCCACGTGCAGGTGTTCAAGAAGAACGACAAGCGAACCATCTACAACTGTGTATATCGCGACGGCAAGCAGGGCGACTACTTCATCAAGCGATTCAACGTAACCGCCATGACGCGCGACAAGCTCTACGACATCACCCAGGGCACAGCCGGAAGCCGCATCATCTATTTCACTGCCAACCCTAACGGCGAGGCAGAAATCATCAAGGTGACGCTGGAACCTGACCTGAGCCGCAAGCGCCAGAGCATTTTCCTGGAAAAGGATTTCTCGGATATCCTCATCAAGGGACGTGCTGCCAAGGGCAATCTGCTTACCAAGCGCACCATCCGCCGCATCGGACTGAAGAGCCACGGGCACAGTACCCTGGGCGGAAGAAAGGTTTGGTTCGACCCGGATGTAAACCGCATCAACTACGATGAGAACGGAAGATTCCTGGGTGAATTCAACGACGATGATGCCATCCTGGTGGTATTGGACAACGGAGAGTTCTACATCACCAACTTTGATGTGAACAACCACTACGAGGACAACATCCTGAAGTTGGAAAAATGGGACGAGCACAAGGTATGGACGGCGATTCTCTATGATGCCGACAACGAGGGTTATCCATACATCAAGCGATTTACGATGGATGCCACCAAGCGCCATCAGAACTGCCTGGGAGAGAACCCTAACAGTCAGCTCATCCTGCTCACCGACACGCCATTCCCTCGTCTCAAGGTAACCTATGGCGGAGCAGATGCCATGCGTCCTGCCGAGGAAATCGATGCCGAGCAGTTTATCGCCCAGAAGAGCTTCAAGGCAAAAGGCAAGCGCCTCACCACCTGGAAGATAGAAAGCATCGAGGAACTGGAACCAACAAGATTTCCAGACCCGGAAGAGCCATCCGATGATGATGCCTCAGATGAGCAGGAAGGCACCGAGGAGCCAAGAGAGAACCTGGATCCAGATGCCGGAAAGAGCGAGCAGCAAGTCATCGACGAGCTAACCGGCCAAACCAACCTCTTCTCCGATAAGGATTTCACAGAAGACGACAAGGATAGAGAATGGCTTTCAAAGCAATAATAAAAAAGGAGCTAAAGCATCGCTGCTTTAGCCCCTTTTTTATTTAAAGGCTTCTTTTTATCTTTTTACTTTTTTACCTTTTTTGCTTCATCCAGTTTTTTCAAGCAATACTCCTTGAAATCCTTCCAGTGGTAATAAGGCGCCATGTCGCTCTTGATAGGAAGCGTAGCCTCATCCTCGCAGAGCAGCACCTTCACCAGCACATCATTCGCCTTGTTTCTATAAAAAACAAACTGCAGATTCGTAGCCATCGGCGTAATCTTGTAATCCCACCATTGAGAAGCAATCTTCTCCGGGTCCTTAATCTCCTCGCCATATCCATTCAAATCCAGCAGACAGGTGAGCGGAGTAACCATCGTATCATGGCCATATCTCAGGGTAGCACCCGGATGCGGCAAAGCAATGCAGCTATCCGCCTTCTGAATAATATCCCTCAGCAGATTGCGCTGCGAGAACGGCTGCACATTGCCCGTAAAAGGCGAATTACCATAAGCCATCTGCCACCAGATGTTGGCATTCAGCCAGTTCTGATACAGTTCTTCCTCGGTAAAGAGATCGTAGAGCGAAACCTTGCCCCTCAATTCCGTGCCCTGGATAGAGCTCGCCATCTCATAGAGTTTTCTGTTCAAGTCGCTCTGGTTGATATTCTGCTTCACCCAGGCAGGGTCGTTGAAAAGCTCCTTCATCAGGCGGCTGCAGTTAACGTGCTTCTGGGCAAACTCCTGCTGTGCCACCCTGATGCCCACGCTATTCTTCAAGCTATCCAGGTATCTGTCGCCCTGGTTCATATAATACATATCATGCTCGCTGGCATCGTGGAAGATATGAAGCTTAGGATTCATGCGGAGCATCTGCTGCAAACCGTTCTCCATAGAGAGAATGCATCGGATAACCAAAGTGCTTCGAGCCTCGATATTCGTATTACCGGCAAAGATCTCAGGAAATCTCTCCATCATTCTTCGGGTAATGCCCTGATGCTGCAGGGCACCGAGCGGAGTCAGTTCGCCATCACGCCCCTTCGCCTCCTCGCGAATCATCTTCACCTTAGCCAGGGTTTCCTCGCCCTTGGCAGTCAGTTTGCCCTCCTGCTTCGCCTTGAGCAGAGAGAAATAAGGCACATCATACGCCTTCTTGCCAATCATGAAGCGGGAGCCATGACGGCCATAGTGACTCAGATAAAAAGGCTTATACCCCTTAGGAGCAGGAGTCAACTGCTTCTGAGGACCACGATAAGCCACATAGTTACTACCCGAAAGGGTAATGTCGCGCTTGAAATCCTCCTGAGGAGTCTGCGCGGCAAGGGGCATCGTCAAAGCAAGAGATGCCCACAATAATAGATGTCTTGTGTTCATTTGTTATGTTATCTAAAGTTTATCTGCATATTACAGCTTGCCATAGCTTGCCTGCATATTATAGCTTGCCATAGCTTGCCTGCAAAAGTAGCATTATTTCTCGTAAAAAACAAGCAATTCCGCTTTTTTTTGCATATTTCTTCTTTTTATTCAGAAAAATGTTGTATCTTTGCACTCGCAAATGCGCTTGTGGCGAAATTGGTAGACGCGCTAGACTTAGGATCTAGTGGTTTAGGCCGTGTAGGTTCGAGTCCTATCAGGCGCACCAAAGAAAATCCTAACTGCCAGATAATAAGCGGTTAGGATTTTTTCTTTTCTATTTTTGCCAACATTTTGCCAACATAATTCCAAACTAAATTGAATCGGTTGGCAAAAGCAAGGCTTCATTTTACATACTTTCATACTATTTCTTGCGATTACACAAGACGCCTGGCGGAAGACTTGCTGGCTAGGACGCAGACGAATGGTTTGTAGATTGGAAGAAGCTTACACACGAAAGATATTTTTTCGCAGAAAAAGTATCAAAGTCTCATTTCAGACTTACAATTATAGGTTATAAAGCTAATACTCAACGCATTATCAAAATGATACTTTTCTCTTTCTTTTACAAGAAGTATCATTGAAGTATCATAAAAGCAGCATAAAGTATCATAAAAGCAGCATGAAGTATCATAAAAACAGCTTACTCACGATATTGCCCAGAAACCGTCACGAACTTTGGGCACTCAATGCCCGCAGTACGGGCACCAGATGCCCAACACATGGTCTATCGATGCCCATCACGTGGGCTCTGAGTGCCCACCAAATGGGCATCGGCAGACCAACAAACGGGCTTCGACAGACCAACTAATGGGCTGATTTCCAAGAGATATCAGTAGCAACTTCTAACGATATCAACATGACTTTTCCTGATTTCAGTTGACACTTTTTTACTTTATCAACTAGAAAAGGTAGACACTATCAATTTCATAAAACGGAAATAGTAGACACCTGCCTATCTGATAAAACTGAAATCACAGACACCTGCCATTATCTTGATTTAAGTCAACAATCCAACACTATTAACAATAAAACAAAGAAAAAATTTCCTGTATTCGCATATTTCCTATACCTTTGCCACCGAATTCCAAGCATAAAGAAGACGGATTCCAATAAAAGAAGATAGAATACAACGTATAATTTTTACGAAAAAAGATTGATTATGAAGAAAATTATGTTGAGCCTCGCTATGGCTCTCGTTTCTGTTTGCGCTAGCGCACAGGTTTACATCGGTGGTACTGCTGGTATCTCTAGCAACAAAATCGGTGATGGTGACAGCAAGACTGCTTACAAGCTCATCCCAGAGATTGGTTACCAGTTCAACAACAAGTGGGATGCCGGTATCGAGGTAGGTATCCAGAAGGGCGAAGTTTGCAAGATTTCTCCTGTTGGCGAAGCTACTACCTTCACTATTGCTCCTTACGTACGCTATACAGCAGTAGAGACCAAGGTAGTAGATCTCTTCTTCGAGGGTACTATCGGTTATAGTAGCGTAAGCAAGGGCGGTGGCGACTTCTACGAGGTAGGCATCAAGCCAGGTTTGGCAGTTAAGCTTTCGAAGCATGTTGACTTCATCTCTAAGATTGGCTTCCTCGGATACAAAGGCTATTCTCCTGAGCACGGAGATAACTCTTCTACATTCGGAGTTGATGTAGATGCAAGCAACATTTCTTTTGGAGCTATCTATAAGTTCTAATATCTATTATCTATGCCGGATGTCTATCCGCCGTTGGCGAATGGGCATCCGGCATTGCCGTATAAGCATCCGCCAATGGCGGATAGAAATTTCCATGAAACCAACAATCATTTAATGCCAACCGGAAGAACACAAGAAACAAACATAAAACTCAGCAAACAAACATAAAACGCAGCAAACAAGCATAAAACTCAGCAAACAAACGCCAAACGCATATTTCAGACTTCCGTATGCAAAACTATAAAATAGCGAAATAGTTAAAATTATCTTTTCTTTGAAATTATTTCAGAAAAATAGAAAGTAGTTAAGCTAAAAAACACTATCTTTGCAGCATGATTTCTGCAGTCTACTGAAAGTAGAAAAGAAAAGAGCAGAATCAAATTCAATTAACTGGGTTCTGACTAGAATAAGTTAAAATAGAATATGAAAGTAGAAATATGTACATCTTATGATGCACATTCTTCAGGAGATCAGAAAAAATCTCCCTGCCCTGGACTTACCTCCAGTGCCACCCCCGAAACAGAGACTCCTCAGAAAGAGGAGAATCAGCAAGTAGGGGTGTCCACCCATTACACCCTTTCGGAAACTAATCGGAAACCGGAAAACAAGCATCCAGAGGCTCATTGGTATGCACTCAGAACCACCTACGGAAGAGAGAAGAAGGCATACGACTATCTGGTGAGCAAGGGCGTAAAGGCTTTCTGCCCTACCCTTCACGTAACCAAGGAAGTGAAAGGCGAACGCAGAGTGGTCGTGGAATCACGACTGCCCAACATCTTCTTCGCCCACGGCACGGAGGAGGAACTGAAACAGTTTGTCTACGACAACGTGAATCTTCCCTTTCTCCGCTTCTACTACCGCCACTTCCATCAGGGTTCCAAAATCCAGAAGACACCGCTCATCGTGCCCGACTATCAGATAGAGAGTCTCCGAATCATCTGCGAATCAGAAGCCAACGATGTGCTGCTGGTACCGGAAAACGAGCAGAAGTTCAAGAGCGGGCAGCGGGTAAGGGTGATAGACGGCAAGTTCAAGGGGGTGGAAGGAAGAGTGGCACGATATCATGGCCAGCAGCGAGTGGCCGTCATCATCGACGACATCGCCACCATCGCCACAGCCTATCTACCTAGCGCCTTCCTGGAATTCATCGACTAAAGTTTGGTATTGATTCAAATGCTATAGATAAAATTCATTTAAATTGTCTAAACGTGCGATATGCGATATACGAGAACATTACTTTCCATGATATTCGGCTTCAGCATGAATGCGGCAGCGCAGGTGTCTACCACCGATTCTGCATTCATTCACGACTCGCGCCCTATCATCCCGTTTGTTGTCGGAAAAAAAGACATTGAGCAGCAAGACAGGAAATGGATTACCAACAATCTCATTCCCAAATTGAAGGCATTGGGCGACAGCGGCATCATCATCGGTCGCGCCTCAGCATCTCCAGAAGGTTCCCTCCATATCAATACTCAACTCGCCAACGCACGCAAGGCTTCCATGAATGCTTTGCTCAGCAGCTACGGCATCAACACAAATCTCATCCGCTACGATGTGGTGCCGATGGATTTCCCCCTGATGCGGACTCTGATGAAACTCAGGAAGGATGATTACCTTCCGGTGGTGGATTCGCTGATGAACCAATATGCTGCCGACGTGGTGCTGCTCAAGGAGGCGATGATAAGGCAAGACAGGGGAAAGCTGTGGCAGCACCTCTATCACAACTATTTCCCAAGCCTGCGATCCGTAAGAATCATGGCTATCAACCGGAATCTCACCGCTGCTGCAAATTCCCAGGAAAGCATCAAGCCTCAGCCTTCGGAAGCGGAAACCGTGCAGAAGGACACGCTCCTTCATACAGAAAAGGAAGAGATTGAGATAGAAAAGATAGAAAAGGAAGAGACGGAAGGCGATGATCGCCGCGAGCTGATGAGCGTAAAGACCAATCTGCTCTTCGACCTGGCTTACATGCCGGGATACAACTGCTTCTGTCCCATCCCCAACGTGGCGATAGAGTTCTATCCGCTTCGTGGTCATTTCACCTACGGAGCCAGTTTCGACGCTCCCTGGTGGAAACACTACAGCAAGCACAAGTACTTCCAGCTGCGCAACTACCAGGTTCACACCCGCTACTATCTGCGCCGGGGCGACATCGAAGAGCGGAAACCGGGAAAAGGGGCGGCTTTCAAGGGATTCTTCTTCAGTGCCTACGCGCACGCGTACCTATATAATATATGCTTCTCTGAAAAGAGGGGATGGGAAGGAGAAGGATGGGGAGCCGGAATGGGAATAGGATATGTGATGCCGATAGACCGGAAAGAGCACTGGCGGCTGGAGTTCGGCCTTCAGCTTGGCTATCTGCATACGCTCTACGACCCCTACCAGTGGCGATGCCCCGTGGATCCCGACACCGACGCCAACCGCTACTACTACAAGTGGTATGGCAATGCCAAGGATTTCAAGAAACGCCAGCATAGCTATTCGTGGATAGGTCCTACCAGGGTGGAAATCACGCTGAGCTACGACCTGATTTACCGACACAAGGAAAGGAAATAAGACGATGCGATACTTACAATTGTTCTTTGTACTCTGCTGTGTGGCAATGATCAGCTGCCAGCGCGACCCGATGCTCTATCTGCACGAGGACGGCAAGGACGCCACCATGGACCTGCCCAACATCGACGTGGAGCTGCAGGCCATTTGGAACTACCAGCTCGAGTACGACGTAACGTACGACTGGAAGGCAGAATGGAAATACAAATGGGATGCCACCGACGTGGAACTCTTCGGCAAGTTGGGCTATACCGAGCCTGATGCCTTTGAGATTCGCCGCTACTACACGGGCTTCACGCCCAACGGCCCACACGACGCTCCCTACAAGCATACCATCACAGGCAAAGACCTCACGGCCAACTACGACTATGGCTACTGGGACATTCTGGCATGGAACTACATCGATCCACCCGACGGCATACAGAGCATTCGCATCGACGAATCCACCTCCTACGACGAGGTGACTGCCAACACAGGTGAGACAATGATGTCAGCTCCCCATTACAGCACCCGCTTCTCTCACTCCTTCTATCAGCCAGAGGAACTGTTTGCCGGATACGAGAGTGCCATCGAGATCAACAAGAACCTCGACGGATTTGACTTCGATGCCGACCGCAACGTGTGGGTGAAGAAGCTCGACATGAAGCTGCAACCCATGACATACATCTACCTGGTGCAGGTGATATTGCGCCACAACAACCGCAATGGTCGCATCATCACCTCCATCGACGGCAACGCCAACCTCAGCGGCATGGCTCGTTCGGTAACGCTTAACACGGGCGTGACGGGTTCCGATGCCATCACGGTGAACTTCAGTATGCGAATGAAGAAGGATCTAGCCCTTCAGGATGGCACCCAGGTAGATATCATCGGAGGTAAGGTGCTCACCTTCGGCATCCCGAAAGTCAATCCGAGCCGCCTCGACACCCGAGCCTACAAGGAGTCGCTCAAGCAGGTGGGCACAGCCGATCTGAACAACCGGCATTATTTCGATCTGTCGATGCAGTTCAACAATGGCAAGGACTCGACATTTGTCTTCGATGTAACCGACCAGGTAAGAAAGCTGTTCCGTGGCGGAGTCATCACCATCGACCTCGATATGGACACGATTCCAATACCCAACCGTCCTGGCGGTTCCGGCTTCGATGCCGTGGTAAAGGATTTCGAGGAGAAGCAATGGGAGTTTGATATGTAGGAATGATTTTGATATGTAGGAATGAAGCGTAACAAGCTTTTCAGGATATAATACGAGAATATAAATTATACGAGAATATAAAATTAAAAAAATTACATGAATATGAAGAAATATTATTTTGTTTCAGCGATTGTAGCCTTGGCATTAGCCAGCTGCGCAAATGATGATTTCCTTGGCGAAGTTCCAGGAAACAACCCTAGTGCCGTAAATGGTAAGGAGATTAGCTTCAGTGGTGAGGCGGGAAAAATGAGTCGTGCAACTGGTTCAGAAACAGACGCCACAAAACTCGGAAATCGTTTTTGGGTATATGGAACCAAGAAAATTAGCGAGATCGACAAATTGGTTTACAATAACTATTTGGTGAAATATACAACTAAAGCTGGTACTACTTCAAGTACTAAGACATGGCAATATTCAGGTTTGAACAACTCTAGCGATAAAGAAGGTGAAAATACCTATAATTATATACCAGCCATTGATGGTGCATATAGTAAAGAACAAGGTCTTAAGTTTTGGGACCATAGCGCAAGCAGCTACACCTTTACTGCATTCTCTGCACCTTCAGATAATTTAGCTGGCGAAGCTCCTAAGATTAAGGTAAAGAAGGAGACAAATGGCAACTATACTATCACATTGGCTGCAAATGCAAATGTAGATAAGCTATACTTCGCAGATAAAATGGAAATTTCTTCAAAAGATAAATACAACCAGCAAGTTCAGTTTACCTTCCGTAATATCATTGCAAAGGTTCGTGTAGGTATGTATACCACCATTCCAGGATATACGGTACAAATCAAGAAGTTCTATGCAGGTGAAAATCTGGGTACAGCAGACGAAAATAAATTTGTTGCCAGTGCCGAGAATACAGCTTTGAAATTAGATGGTTCAAGCTATACTGTATCTTATAATGACGAAGGAACTCCAACATTGGATATCTCAACAGCAGGTCGTGCAGCATCACAATCCACAACTCTTGAACTTGGCAGTAACTTGTTAAATACTGATCTTGGCACAAAAAGAGATGAGGCGACCTATGACCAGAGCGATAAGTCTTTTACATGCTTCTTGCCTCAGACAGCAAACAATGATATGAAAATCAAGGTAGACTACCAGCTGACTTCAACAGATGGTTCTGGTGAAACCATTAATGTAAACGGTGCAACCGTAACTGTAGATAAAAAAGATATCAATTGGCAGATTAACCATTCTTACACCTACATCTTTAAGATTTCAGAAAATACAAATGGTTCTACTGGCAATGATACAGTTGGACTCTTTCCTATCACATTCGATGCAGTCGTAAAAGACCTTACTTCTGCCAACGATTCTCATGAACAGGAATTCACAAAGAATCAAAGCACCAACGGCCAGCAATAACATCAATTAGAACAGAAGTTTCGCAATAAACTCCGGTCCCCGAAGGGGGCCAACTTTCAATAACCGCTGGTGGAATGACCGAAGGTCATGAAACCTGCGGACAACCGACAGTAGGGAGAAATCGTCCCCAAAGGGGGCGAACCACATCCAGTCTTGCTCCTGTTCGCCCCCTTCGGGGACGATTGGAGAGAGGGGATCAGCTATCCGCAGGTTCCATTCCCTTCGGTCATTCCACCCGCGGTTATTCACATTCGCCCCCTTCGGGGACGGTAGGCAATCCCAACTGCATTCCTACCACTCGGGGACGGCAGAATGTCACTTGCGTAAATTCAAAAAAATTATCATTCAATGAATGTTTAAACACATTATATTCATATTCTTTATGGCTTTATGCCTGTTGTCCTGCTCCTCTTCGGGGCAGGACGACCCGTTTATACCAGAGCCTCAGCAAGTGGGGATTTCTTTTGGCGGAAATAGCGGATCCTGGCAGGATGCGAGTTCTCGTGCTGGAGAAGGTGAAACGGGATTGGAAAGTCTTTTTTCTTCCTTTAAAGTCTGGGGTTACAAGACCAGAAACACAGATGGAGGTGCAGGCGACGATGGAAGCACAAACCCTTCTACCCAAAAAGTGATGGACGGATACCGGGTAGATTGGAATACTTCATCCAAAGACTGGGAGTATATCGGGACATATAACGCTTCCCTCAATCTCCACCAAACCATCAAATACTGGGATTATTCCGCCCTTCAATATCACTTCTGGGCTTATGCTCCTGCTAATGCCCCCGGTGTTACCGCCAGCAAGAACACGGATGCCAATTCGCATTCCATCACCATCCCTTACGAATTCAACTCAAACGCCACCCTTACCTCTACCCCTTATATCTCGAATCTCTGTACCCCGAAAATCGGAGATCAGGTGAAACTTACCTTCGTTCCACTTATCGCCAAGGTAAAATTCAAATTCAAATACAACGATAAACAGATTGCTTCCATCACAGAAATCTCCTTCCGGGATGAGCGATGGAAATCAACTGGAAATGGCAATTTCCTATGGTCAGGAACAGCAAAAGACAAAACCCCTGTTGCTGGAAAAATCACCGCCACCTATCCCCTTTCAGGAACCAGCACGGATGTTTACAAAACCTGGGAAACAACCAATTCAGGCATTCTCGAACTCACCATCCCTTACGAGGAAGCAACCGACGAGAACCATCAAACCGAGATTCGGCAGAAATGGTATTTCATGCCACCCATGGATATCGCCAATTACCAGCAAGGCAATTATATTCTCTCCGCCAATATAGAAGGAAAACAAGTCACCGCCACCGTCGGCAGCGAATACATGCAGTGGAAGGCAGGCTTCCAATATACCTACATCTTTAAGGTTTCGGAAACCACTTCCAGCATCACCTTCGCCGAAGTAGAGGTGGAGCAATGGAACAAAAATTCCAATATCGACAACAACGGCACTGGTACCGGCGACTGGTAAAAGCCGCTAGTAAATGCGCCTAAAACAGCATCAGCAAAGCAGGTCACAGCAAAGCCAGCCTCAGCAAAGCAGGCTTCTACTAATTCCTCAACAAAACGAAGAAATAGAAATATATGAAGAAACTGAAATATATCCTCAGCCAGTTTGCCATTCTCGCAAGCCTCAGCGCCTGCGACAGCAGCAATATGTCCGTACAGCATTCCGACCAGTACGATGAAATCACCTTCACCGTAGAAACCCAGAAAGTAGAAAACCAAAAGGCAAAAAGCCAGAATGCAGAAACCCGTGCCAACGAGTACGAAAAATACGACCCTACCCTACACCCCGAACAGATGGGCGTATGGGGATATTACTATGTTACCAAACAGCTGGGAGATGCAGGAACTTCTATCTTCAATAACCTGTTGGTAAGCTACGACAGCAGTCAGAATGCCTGGGGATATAGCGATCCGAAGAAATGGGAAGACTTCACGGATGCCCGCCATTTCGATTTCTTCGCCTACATGCCTTATCAGGAGGGAACAGGAAGCAGCATTGCTATCAGCACCGATGCCGATAGCAATACCGACACCTATACCCTCTCCGTTCCTTACTCCCAATCAGGCTCTTCATCTTCTTCATCAACTTCATCTTCATCATCAACCTCTTCATCCAATTCCCCTTTCCTCATCGATGCTAAAAATGCGCCTATCATCTGTGCCCTTCCTGAGCATAGAACAGTGAAATCGGATCAGGATGAAAAACTTCCGTTTGAACATACCGTGAAGTTTAAGTTTGACCAAACTTTGATTGGCTATAAACTTCTCTTTAAACTCGACCCTACGATGGGAGCCATCCGTCAGTTTCATATTAAAAGCGTGAATATCACGGGCGAGATTCCTATCAGCGGCACCATTACCCGAGCGTTCACCTACAGTACCAACACAAAGAAATGGACAGCCGGCAAGATAATATGGAAGGACATCGCCACAAGAACCTATACGAAGGATGACCCCGTCATTATCCCTTATCAAAATACATCATCTTCAGAAAATCAATCATCTTCAGAAAATCAATCTTCTCCGTCTCTAGAAATCTCATCTACGGAATATCAGCCATGGGGCGACATCTTCTACACCATCCCCCTTGCCACCTTCCAGCCATCCATCAACGTAACCTACGATGTGAAGATGACGACGCAGGATGGCAAAAAAACTATCACCCGAGAGAATGTGACATCCTCCATTCTCCTGAACAAGGACAATTTCAGCAATATCAATACTGGCTCTACCGCCACCATCAATACCATCCGCATCCTTATCCAACCACGTTATCTCTACGTGATGAGCGACCAGGATGCCTACACGGGATATCTGCTGATAGATTAACGGACAAGAAAATATTACAGAAAAAATGATCATACATTCTACAAATATCATACGCAGAAACCTGATGATGCTCCTCGCCTTCTGGCTGATGAGCATCCAGGCAGTATGGGCACAGAGCCTCAGCAAGGAAGATATTCAGGAAACTTGCAATTTCAAGGAAGGAACCATCTCGTTTACCATCCCTCAGGATAAGATTCCGGCGGGCACAACGTGTACCTGGACGGTAAAGGTTAAGGCAGATGAAAAGGAAAATGAGAAGGAAGTGACTGATACTGATGGTAAAATGGTTTCAGCAGACGGCAGGATGTTGACCCTGAACCTGAGTCAGGAAACCCTCAAGATTGAAGTATCGTATACCGATGCAGATAATAATCAGCAAACAGTAAGCCTCGACGATGTGGAGCCGAAGGTTTACGGCAAGGAATACAACGGCGAGAACAATACCAAAGTGAAATTCTATTCCGAAGAAGATTTTAAAGGAAAGGGTTCAAAAGAAGACCCTTACATCATCAGCAGCGACCTGGAACTGGCGAAGCTGGCACATGATGTGACCAACGGAAAATCTCAAACGGTGTATTCCGGCAAATACTTCCAGTTATCAGATAATATCAACCTGAACAAAGGTATCTGGATGCCTATCGGAACCTTGGACGACACCAATGCCGGCTTCTTTGGAGGAACATTTGATGGCGACGGAAAGACCATCAGCAACATGAAGATATACTGGACCACCAATGGTACTAAAGAGGCATCGTGGGGTCTTTTCTCAAGATTGAAGGGAAAAGACGAGAACAACTATGCCACGGTTACCAACCTGATTATCGAGAAAGCAAGTCTGGAAACCCAAAAGGATAAACTTCCTACCGGAACGGGTACGGTAAAAATCGGTATCGTAGCCAGCGACCTGGTTGATTATGCAGAAGTGAGCAACATCATCATCCGAAATTCAAAAATAACCGACCACGAAGAAAAATACACAGCCTATGTCTGCAGAATTGGCGGTATCATCGGTTATCTGAACAATCAAAATTATAGAATCTTCAATCTTTCTTCTGATACGGAAATCAATATACATAAGAATGCCACGCTTAAGAAACCGGGAAGTGTAACGGTTGCCGGTGCCATCGGTTGTGCAACTCGTTGGGGTAATAGCAAGAAGAACATCATGCCTACCAACATCTATGTACATGGTAAGAAAATGGTTACCAATAAGGCAGGCAGCACGGGTAGCGTTGTTGCTTTTTATGGTGCAACCTATCAGAAAACATACCAGACCCAATATAGTGCTACCATCACTACCTGGTTCTACACTTCTGAAGTAGGAACAAACACCTACTCAGATGGTAACATCAAGGAAACAGCCGACTTTGGCAAGGATTTTACGGATTTCAACAATAATTTCATCAATACCTATCAACTGGAAAAGAAAACCTGGACGTATTCTTCAACTCAATCACAGTTTTCTTTCAGTTCCGTCCATCTGAGTTACAAACGTGCAGAAACAGACAAGCTGACCGTATTGACTGATGCAGGAGTAGAATCAGGAGAGAAATACGACTGGTATGCAACTGATGAAAAAGGTGAATGGAAGCAAGTGAATACAGAAACCAGCAATCCATTCATCTTGCCTCGTCAGGATTACGACCAGAATGTATATGCCATCGGAGGTGGTTCACGCACCAATGCCGTGCTGGTGAAGGCGATTCACGTAAATGCCTCTCTTGCTACCAGCAACAGCACCTATACCGTGACTGTTACCAATGATACAGAGGAGAAATACAGCAATAAAGATTTGGGATTGGACATCAAATACCAGTGGTATAATGGCGATACCGAGCTATCATCAGAAACATCCTCCAGCTTTAACCGTCCATCCAATGCATCCTATAACGATAAATACAGCTGTCATGTTACCGTTAAATCTAAATCGGAAGAAAAGACTTTTCTCGATACCAGGGTAAGTGCCACAACTGTGGTTTATCTAGACCCAGCAAATGGTAATGACAACAATTCCGGCTACACGACAAAGAAGCCTATGAAGACCTGGAGGGGAGCTTACAGCAAGCTTTCGAAAGCTGGTTCATGGGATGAGAACATCATCGTATTGATGGGCGAAAGCAGCAAAGAAGTTACCAATAATACGACAAATGGTTTCAATATTACCAACAATAATACAGGAGGTAATATTCTTACCAAAGAAAAATGGGATAATGCCCAAAAGAATTCTCCACTCTTCCGTAACGTGACCATTACCGGCGAATATGGCGATTATAAAGATGGCGGTTCTATCGAGATTACCAGTCTCGACAAGGGCTTGCCACTTTGGGGAGATACCCGATTTGAGAATATCACCTTTAAAAATACCAACGCGGGAACTTCATCTTATAAGAACATCTTCTGCCAATACAATAACCTGGAGATGGGTAAAGGCATCAAGATGGAAGGTTTCAAAGATAACGCCATCAATTATGGTACCATTGATGGTGCCGTAACAACCCCTATGCAGATATTCGGCGGTTTCAGCAACGATGGTCGTTTCTATCCGCTAAGCAACAAGTCAAATATCGATGCCTTTAATGAATCCATGCCACATAAAGAAAAGGGGTTCAGCATCACCATCAAGTCGGGCTTCTATTCTGCCATCTGTGTGGGTGGCCGACAGACTATCGTCCAAGACACCATTGGTAATCAGCTGAATGGTGTGATGGGAACGCCTAACCTGCCTATCAAGTGTACCATCACGATGGATATTGACAGAGAATGGAATGATAAATACAATGATAATCAAAAACTAAAGAGCGATTACGATGCCGGTATCATTCTTGCCGGAAACCACGAGGGTGCCATGTATGCCGATGTGGATATCATTATCAAGAGTGGTAAGGTGGCTCGTATCGTCAACGGAACCTTGGGAGCCCAGCGCCAATTTACGTTGGAATACGGAGATAAGACCTACTATGTTCCTATGAATACTTTCATGGGACGTGCCAACATTCTGTTAGACCCAGAAAATTCAGAAAACAATAAGATAGAAGAAAAGAATGCCCGCGTTGTCGTTACCGAACTTTATGGCGGTAGTATGGGACGTGGACATACGGGTAGTGTATATATCAACAACCCATTCTATGGCAACAGCACCATCACCATCAATGGCGGAACCTTCAAGGTGCTGCCAGATAACAACACCAATAAGAACAATATCCTCTGCGGTATCTTCGGTGCAGGAGCTGGTGGTATGAATGGTATCGGTTATGGTAAAGACGATGCCAAGACCCATACACCGGATGAAAGCATCGCCTACTGGAATGAAACAAAAGACGTGATGCTTTATGGTCCTTACAAAGATGCCAAGAGCAATTTGGTTTCCTACCATTGCTATAACGCAGGAAAATATACTTATACCGATGTAAATCCTCTCAAGACCAACACCAAAATCATCATCAATGATGGTATCTTTGGCTCTAAAGATAAAGATGGGGAGATTGACGGTATCTATGCCGGAGGTAGCGGATATATGAGTCCGGGACTGTGGACTTCTTCCGGCGCCATCCCAAGTAAGACGGGTGGTAATGTATATGGAAGCGAGGGAGAAACAGCCGCTGTATCTCTTACCATCAATGGCGGCACCTTCTATTGCAAGAACGGTATCTTTGCGGGAGGACGAGGCACCTACTGGTATTACTCCAACAATCCTTACGGAGCCAAGGAAGGAAAGGGACAAGCCAGCGACTATACTGCCCTCGGTCAGACCTACGGCAATGTAGCACTCAAAATCAATGGCGGAACCTTCCATTGCCCTATCTTCGGCGGCGGATATGGTGTGGCAGATGCAAGATTGTATAATAAAACCGACAGCATCTCTACCCTCTCGGATATGGCTCGCATCTACGGCAAATCCAACGTCACCATCTATGGCGGCACCTTCTATCAGAATATCTATGGAGGCGGCGATATGGCAGTGGTAGAAAACGAAGGTAATGATGCCACCAACGTGATTATCGGCGATAAAGCCAACATTCTCGGCTCTGTCTTCGCTGGTGGAAAAGGAAGAAAGAGACGTCTTACCATTCCTGCAGCAACCACCCCAGTATCAACAGATGGCTTTACCAAAAACCCAAAAGAGGTGGGAAAGGTAATCGGCGATACCAACGTCACCTTCACCGGCAGCAGCCAGCAGGCACCTTCCATCTATGGCGATATCTATGGCGGTGGCAACTATGCACAGGTAGATGGCAGCACCAATGTTAACATCTTCGCTGCCAACTTCGCCGGACAGGTATTCGGCGGCGGTATGGGTAACATCAAGGATGAATCGGGAAATGAACTGACCGATAAGGATCAATTCACTTCTGCCGATATTTCACAAAATACCTACGTAAACCTGGCTCAGGATATGGGTGGACAGGAAGAAGGCAACGACGGAAAGCCAAAGGACAGCTTCTCCATCAATGTCATCTGGGATAAGATATGGGATGCAACAAAGGGAAAGAATGGAGATTTCATCATCTGGAATCCCAAGGAAACAGAAGATAAGAATAACCGCAAATACTTCTATGGAACAACCCCTGAAGACGATCCAGACGCCGAGGCGCATTTCCTCAACCCTCATAACATCTATGGCGGTGGAAACCTTGCCTGCAACGTAAATCGTATTGCCACGGTAGAGGTACTGAAGGGCATGACTCCATTCGACCTTCTGAACACAGAAGAATGGAAGGAATCCTATAACGACAACAACTTCCCTCACTTCTCGGTATTCGGTGGCGGATATGGTGAGCACACCACCGTAGCCTTTACCAGTGTGACGGTGAACGTAGAAGGAGATTATAGCGACTATGATGCCGAGGTGGATGATGAAGACAATATCGAGCAGATGGCGCGTCCTCACAACCGCAGAAACGCCTCAAAGACAACCATCCCTGTTTTCGACAACTCCAAGGGTATTCCAAACTTCACCATCCTGGGTGTATTGGGCGGAGGATATGCCGGCACCGTGACCAGGAGTACCATGGTAACCGTAGATGGAAACACCTTCCTTCACCGAGTATATGGTGGTGGATTCGGCGATCCTTACAAGGATAAAGACAATACGACAGGACAGATTGGTGATATTAATTACGAAGGTTCTCGTACGGAAGTTTACATAAAAGGCGGAAATATCTATGGCGATGTTTTCGGCGGTGGTGCAGGTGTAGCACCAAAGACTGCTACAGGCATCCCCTTCACCAACGTGGCTCGAGTCATCGGCAATACCAAGGTTGAGATTTCCGATAAAGCCAAGATCCATGGTAAGGTTTATGGCGGTGGAGATATGGCGAATGTAGGACCTGAAAATTATACTCCATATTACAGCAACAAGCCACAAAGCTCTTCCAACTTGAATAAAGAAACAGGCGATATCAATATTAATGAAGAGTCATCATACATAGCAGAAAACTATCGCACCCTGGTGAATATCATCGGCGGCGACATCTTCGGTTCCGTATTCGGTGGCGGCAAGGGTCTTCGCAGAGATGCGGCAGAGCAATATGACCAGATAGGTCGCATCAATGGTAACACCATCGTTCACGTAGCCAACACGGCAGCTACGTCCATCAATTCCGTCGCACTCGATTATTATGGCAATACCGTGCCATCCATCTGGTACAACATCTATGGCGGCTGTGCCTATGGTACGGTAGATGGCAATACCCTGGTTCATATCGAGGGCGGTATGCTGGGCCGTGACATCTTCGGTGGAGGCTACGGCGATATTGAAATCTCAGAAGAGAACCAGGATACCCAGGAAGTTCTCGGAGAAAAGGATTCCCAGAACAAGGCTACCTACGCCAACATCCTCGGCAATACCAAGGTACAGATGGATGGTGGAACCTGGATATGGAACCAGAATACTGATATCAACGGCAATATCACCACCTGGCTGGCTGCGCAAGGCAATGGTAAGAAAATCTGCAACTCTATCACAGAATTCAAGGAGATAACAGAAGATATTCTGAAGGCTGAAACCAAAGACCAGCTTACCAATGCCCAGGCAAAGGCGGCTATCGATAGAATCTTGAACGATGAGGATAGCCAGCAGTTCTTCAGCTTTACCAGCGAAAAACTCCTCTCGGGATGTTTCAAGAAGAATAACAATATCTATGGCGGCGGCAACCGTGCCTGCTTCGTGGGTACCTATACCGACAGCAACCCAACAACAGCAAAAGATGGAACCGGAGAGGCTATCGTAATCATCAACCACTCACCCCTGAATGATATCACCGACAAGAACGGCGAACCGCTCAGTATGTTCGACTTTACCACCCTGCCGGGTCTCTGCTGGTATCTCAGTGCCAAGAACCCTTCCGACCCTCAATTCTCCGTTTTCGGTGCCGGATATGGTGCCAATACCAAGGTGGCTAAGGCGACGGTGTATGCACAACCGGGTAGCTATATAGATGACAACGGTATCATCGAAGTAAATGGAGCGAAATACCGCTATCTCAGTCAGAAAGAAGACTTCAAAACATACACCGATTTCGAGAAAAGCCTCTATGAGGAATTCAAGAAAGTTTCCAAGGAAGAAAAGAAAAAATATTATGGCAGTGTGGATGGCGGCAATAACGATGGTACAGACAGCGACCCGGCTACCTTCCGTCGCTATCGCATAAGTCGTCTGGCCTGGACGCTCGGTTTGCCTGGCTTCTCTTTCCAAACCATCCATGGTGGTGGCTTCTCGGGATATGTAACAGGCGATTCCTACGTGGAAACCGACTGCCAGCTTTTCTGCGAAAATATCTATGGTGCCGGACTCGGTGCCGTGCCTTTCGGAGAATATACCACGGGCGAAGACTATGACTTCGGAAAGGTAGGTGGCAACTCCAAGATATTCATCAAGTCGGGCTTCGTCGGTCAGAACGTATATGGCGGCGGTGCCGGAGTAGAGTCGGTAAAGAACATGGATGGAGAATACATCGACTTCCCTGATATGGCAAACGTGCAGAAGACAGAGGTACATGTCTATGGTAGAAAGCTGCATTTGAAAAAAACCGATATCGAGATAGACCGTACCCTGGTTATCGGAAGCGTATATGGTGGAGGCGATGTGGCAAACGTCTTAGGCTCTACCCTTGTCAACATCCGCGGTGCCGGCATCTATTCGCAGATATTCGCCGGCGGCAAGGGTCGTCTTGCCACCCAATGCGGCGATGTCACACACTTGGGTGCCATCTACGGCAATACAAAATTACTGATAGACCGACCAGTCATCACCTATCCATACCGGACAAAAGCTGGCGGTTTCGAAGATCCTTCTTCAGATAAGAACATGGCGCATCCTGCTGACAACATCAACACAACCATGCTGCCATTGCTGATGGAAAAAATCTATGGTGGTTGCCAGAACGGAACGGTATATGGTAACACATCTGTCACCATCTATGATGGAAGAATAGGTCATGGCATCTATGGCGGAGGTTTGGGCAGCTGCGACAGCATCATCGTCAATGGACAGGATTCTCTTGCCATCACCTCGGCAGACGTAAAGGGTAACACCAATGTATACATCAAGGGTGGCCAGGCAATGCTCACCTCCTACTGGCTGGCAGATACCCGTTTCTGGGAACCGGCATTCATCGATGAAAAAACCGGTATCACCTACTCTCCACAATACAACCACCAGGCTTTGAAGTTCAAAATCAACCACAACATCTATGCCGGTGGAAACATAGCATGCGTGGTAGGCAAAGATGCCTATCTCACCATGGAAAAGGGATTGCTGCATGATGATACCCAGGTGGTTTATGGAGTAAAAGTGAAATTCTTCGATACCATGATATGGAAGGAGATATATAATAAGGTGGGATCACCTCACTTCTGCGTATTCGGTGGCGGCTATGGCGAACATACTGTCATCAAGGGCAACACCCATGTGAATATCGCCATGGAGGGACGTGGCAGCAAGATTGATCCATCCATCGACCTGGTTCCGGGTCAGGAGCACAAGCACTTCTGGAGCGGATATTCCGTGATGGACTTCGTGGGTGGTGGTTACTCCGGTAAGGTAGAGGGAGAAACCTTCGTTACCGGCAAGGGTGGTGCCTTCTGCCGCCGACTCTTTGGTGGCGGATTCTACAACTCCGTCAAGGCTACCCATGTGGATATCTATGCGATGGACTGCCGTGACATTTTCGGCGGCGGTATGATGGGTGACGTCATCGATAGTACAGAGGTGAACATTGGAACCCAGACTTCTCCTACATCTGAAAGCGAATTAGGAAACAAAGACATTTTCATCCATGGCAATGTTTACGGCGGAAACGATGTTTCGGGCTATGTTAACGTAAGCGTTAAGGATGGTAATTTTACTGACAACAACGGCTCCGGTACACATATTAATATATATGGCGGTAAGATTGACGGCGATGTATATGGTGCCGGCAACGGTGACTACCTCTATGCCTTGGACAGAAAGGGCAATAAGCAGATTACCGTGAACGAAAACTATCCACTCAACCTGAACGACCCAAATTCGGAAACCACGCCATTGGTATTCACCGTACCGATGAGAGAGAACATGCCTTCTCACAAGGCAGCAAGCGATGCAGCCAAAATGGTGAACATCAACTCGTGGAGACCGATGACCAACAAGGTGAATATCAATATCATGGGTAACAGCAACGAGGATTACGTTCTTATCAAGGGCGATGTATATGGTGGCGGAAACTCTGCCACCGTGCTCAAGGCACAGAAAGCCAATGCACAGACCGTTGCCCAAACCATTGAAACCGTGGGTAGCGTGGATATCAAGATTGGAAGTAACGTCAACATCCGAAGCGTATTTATGGGCTGCAACGGCGATGCCCTCTTCACGGCATCCGAAGACAACAACTTCATGAACAAGTTCCAGAAACTAAATGGCGACTACTATGACACCAGCAAGGAACTGGACTTCGCAGATTCTATCGACTGGGAGAACGACCCTTCCAACAAGGGTATCAGTACCCTGTATCTGCCAACAGAAAATGCCCAGCGCCCACTCGTCTATCCTCATCTGCTCGACCTCTATTTCCAGCCGGTGGAGATGAATATCCAGGGAACCTTGGATTGGGCAGACAATCTTACAAACTGCACCATCGGTTCTTTCTATTGCGGTGGAAACCGAGGCAACATGAACATCTATCCGAATGAAAAGGGCAAGGTGGTAGATTATACCTTCCCGGAAGGTCTCACCATCACCAGCAAGATTGTGGGTGGCTGCAACAATGCCAACTACGACTATAAGGGAGAGGTTACCCACGAGGGTGGCTATCTCCTCGGAACGGCGCATTCTGAGGAACCATTCATCAAGCTGACCATCAAGAACAAGTTTGAGCCTGCAGTGGTAGAGGATGCCTACCAGGGCGGTTGCGTTTATGGCGGCTGCTACAAGACGGGAACCGTGAGAGGCGACGTTACCATCGACCTCCGGAGCGACATGCTTGCCGGTAAGGATCAGGCTAAACTGGAAAAATCGAATGAATATCTGGCTACCAATCCGGAATACTCCAGCCTCAACATCTATGGTGCCGGCTATGGTATGGAGAGTTACGTATATGGCAATACCCGCATCGTTATGGGTGATGGTGCAAAATGTTCTGAACCTAAGACGGATGGCGGTAAGTTCCTGGCTTGCGGCGTAAAGGATGAAACCAATACGGAAGGTCTGGGGGGCGTATCAGCCAACTTCATCTATGGTGGCGGTCAGCAGGGTAACGTCATCGGACTTACCGATGTGGATATCCTCAACGGTCACGTCTTCCGTTCGGTAACCGGCGGTTCCTATTCGGGCTATGTATATGGTTCTACCCAGGTAAAGGTGGGTTACCCAACCTATTATAAGGTGAACGAATTGAAGAGCGGAAAGTATATTCTGAAACGTACCGACCAGAAGAATCTTGACCTGAAGAACGATGATGGAACCACAGAGACTCCTACCATCAAGCAGGAGATTTATCTGCTTACCAGTGAGCTGATTTCGCAGGGTGTATATGATGACATCGTGGCGATAGATAACGGTACCCGAATTGATATAACAGAATCCAACAAGGGTGAGTATTTCACCCCGGTTGCTGCCAAGGAGCCAACTATGGATTGGGAAAACGTACATATCAATATCGATGAAGCGATTTATGGCGGAGGATATTCCCTCGCCCAGGGTACATCCGTCCTGGCAAATAATACTACGGTACTGAAGCTGACGAAGGATTTCAATGTAGATAAAGCCTTTACCAACAGTGCAGAACATCTGGAAGAGTTGAAGTTGCTTCCGGGTGGTACTACTGCTGGTTTCGGAGGAAACACCCTGATTCTGGTAGGCGACAGCAAGACCAGTGAGCATATCACCATCTCCAAGCAGGACATGAAGGAAATCAATCTTCCTAACGGAACCGACCTCTATGGCTATTATTACAGATATTACGATGATAACAGCAAGGACGACGAATACACCTATCGCTTCATCTACGAGATGGTGAAATACTACAAGGGCAACGAAGTTCCAAAAGATTTGGAAGGCATCAGGGAGAATACATTCTATGAGTATGACAGCGAGGGTGGTATCTTCGGCGATGGTCACCTCTCCTATGCCCAGGGATTCCGCAGCGCCGACATCACGGGCTATGGTTTTGCCAAACATACCATCGACAATCCGAAAATCATCAACACTTTCCAGCGAATTGATATTCTGCGACTGGAAGACAACTGTTTCTCGTTGCTCGGTGCACGCGACTATACCGTCAACGAAATCAACAAGACTCCTTACTCTATCGCACGTGTGGGAGAAATCAAGATGGTGGGAAATGAGGTCAAGGCTGATACTGACGGAAAACTGGAAGGTGAACCAGAGACGCACACCAGCACTTCCGCCAAATTCAAGTATGACTACAAGGCGCGCAACTTTATGGGACTCGCCAACAACATCCACTATGTAGGAGCCGTCTATTCCAACGTGAACTTCTCCGACCCTTGGCATGACGAACATGGCAAGCTAGCAGCCAACAACATCTCATACCAGGATAAAAAGCAGGGCTATATCGACAGATATAATGTGGAGCATGACTTTGCAGATTTCCAGAAGCGTAACAACGGTACAGCAAAGAACATGGTGGGCATCGCATCGGGCTATGCCCTGAAGATTCAGAACGTGCAGGAAATCATCAATAAGACAACCCAGAAAATGGATGAAATCATCTACTATGGTCCTATCCACGGAATCATAGAGATGAACCTGATAAGCGCTCGTCCTGGCGAGGGTGGCGGATATGTATATGCCGACAACGTGCATGAACGTACAGATGGAACGAATAAGGACTTCCTCGAAACAACAGGAAACTTCGTGTTCCCACTGAACTATACCAACAAGACAGGCAACAACCGCTTCATCGTAGACGATTGTTCGCCAAAGGGATTCTACAATCTGGAGACCGGCAAGGATCCTGACAAAGAGATGGACATCCACTACTGGTACGTAACGGGCTACAACTATTATTACAACGCCCACATTACGGGTTATACCTATAAGGAGAAAATCACCTTCGACAACGACAACTCGGATGGTCTTACCGCCCTTGCCGGCTTGAAGCCAGGAGCCGAGGTAAGGATTCAGAGTTGGAAAATGAGAAGCGGACATCCTGACGGCAACAACGAACAGAAGGAAGACTACCAATGCGATTTGGAGAAACATGCACCGTCTAAGTACAGGCTCTACGTGGGTGCATCAGATTCCAACACCTTTATAGGTGCTATATCAAAAGACCAGGCGGATAAAGACGTCAAAGGATTTTCTGCCATCCTGTCCATGTCTGAAAAGAAGGAGAATGATAATATTTATTATAAGACCGATGTATTCAATAATACCATCCAGGGAGGCGACGCCAAGATTGCTTTCCGTCTGTACGACAACAACGTGAATAACGCAACCCCAGAGTACTACAAGGCACATCTCTCCAAGAAATGCCAGGCTACCCTCGTACTGGAATCACCAGCCATCGACGAGAATGGCAATCAAAAGACAGACAAGGATGGTAAACCCGTGAACTATACCTACACCATCTACCTTACCATCGAGTATGTGGAGGGTCCTAACTTCACGGGTGGCATCACCATCGACAACTGTGCCTTGCCTGGTGAAATGATTCGCCTGAAGAAGGACAAGGTGAAAATTTCCGCCGACCAGGCATTCGCACCGAATGGCTACTTCTGGCACATTGGCAAGTTGAAGAAGAATGAAAAGGGAGAATTCGTGAAGGATGACAAGGGCGACATCCAGTTTGAAGCCGGAAGCAGTTGGCTGCTTGCAACCACGACATCGAAAGACACCTATAAGCAGGGCGACAAGATAGACAAGAACCGAAACGACCTCTTCGCAGGTGCCAAATACGACAAGACTACCGACTATCTCGACATCCCTGCCTACTACTTCATGAATGGCTACGGAGTGCAGTTGGGCGTCACCATGACTGGTATCAAGGAGACGGTGTTCCCTGTGAACATAGCACCAGGTGATACCCTCGTGGTTCACAACTATCACCAGATGGATCCTCATAAGGCAGGAATTGACCTGCATCTGTCAGAGGCCATCGAACGTGCCCAGAAGGAATCGAACTTCGCTGAACCTCGCATCTATATCAACGATGCCAGCGACCTGAAGGCGTTCATCAACTTCGTTGATACGATAGAAGGAAATGCCCAGTTTATCCTGCAGAACGACCTCACCATCCCTAAAGACTATGATGGCAGCAAGGTCATCTTCAAGGGAACCTTGCATGGCAACGGTCACATCATTAAGGGTTTGGGTAAAGACCAGGCGCTCTTCTCGGAAAATCAGGGAAAAATCTACAACCTCGGTCTGGCAACGGGACGTATCGCTGCACAGGGCTGCACCACGGGAACCTCATCTACGGGCACCTCATCTACGGGTGAATACCACTGCTGCTTCGAGTATGCCCCTGCCTCTTCTAAACCTATTGTATATGGAATGGACGGCACGGCTAACAGTAGCTATACGCTTGATGACTTCAAGTATGGCAAGGTGGCATACGATCTGAATGGCTACTACCTGCGTGCCCGCACAAGCCATGACAAGGAGGAAGACAAGGCGGCAATGAAGTACATCTACGACTATTATGCCAACGGTGACTATCAGTATGCTCACCGCAAGGATGCCATCACGGGCAAGAACACGGGTATCACCTATCTCCGTACGGGTCAGGATAGCGACCTGCCTAACTATGGTCAGACAGAAACCCGCCACGACCAGAATCATGCCATCGACAAGGCACGTGCACAGGGATACAAGGCTGCAACAAATACAAAAAAGGAATCCCGCACAGGCTACTACCTGCCTCTGTTCAATGAAAACAAGTACGGTAGTGAACAGATGAACGACTTCCTCTTCTGGGGACAGAGCCTGCAATCAACTCCGGAAGATTATCCTGCCAAGATAGCATCGCAGCAGAACAAGTACATGATCAACCGAGTATATCGCACCGATGGCTATTACGGAAATACAACGGCAGACAAGTTCTACTACAACGCCTACAACCAGGATGGCAGAAACATGGGTACATACGTACACCGTCCTGGAACAACAGCCATCAACTTTGCTGCCAGCGATGACAATGCCACCTCTTTCTACGATTTCAACATCAAGGATGGGGTGACCCGAAACCTCCTGGTTTATACGGAAGACAATAAGGAGAATAACGCCACCGATGCATACGACATCGTAAGCAAGGCATTGAGTTACGACGAGAACACAGCAGAAAGTCTCATCATGGGACACCATATCGTGAAATCAGGCGAAGCCTACGCTACCCAGAAGCTCCATCTTGTGGAACGCACTCCTGATGGCAAGAACAGCGAGGGCGATGCCTGCGACAACAACGACTTCTGCGTGCCAATCCCATTCTCGGTAACCAACCATGCCTGGTATGTACGCAAGCCATTGTATTATGCAGAGAATACCACGGGAGCATGGGAAGGCATCTGTCTGCCATTTACCGTTCAGAAAGCGGAAGCATCCATCAATGGTGAGATTACCCATTTCTATGGAACGGAAGACCTGCGCCATGAGTACTGGCTCCGTGGCTTGACTGAAGTGAAGGCTGCAAATACAGTAAATGCAGCCAATGCTACCGAGAAGTCAGCTATCTTCCAGCGCCCGGGCGATGGACTCTTCCATGTTGCCAACGCAGAAACTCAGAAGTATGAGTTCCATAACACCTTCTTTGTAGATACTTATAAGGCTTGGTCGTATAATGAGGAGAAAAATTCATATTATAATGAGCCACATACCTACTCGGGCTATCTCCCGCTTACAGCCGGAATACCATACGTGGTTCGCTTCCCGGGTGAGCGCTATTATGAGTTCGACCTTTCAAGTAAGTTCTACAACAGTCTCTTGAATAAGAAGGCTGCGGCTCAAACCATCACCTTCCATGCCTATGGTGAGGCCGATGAGGCTTCAAAGAAGGCAATCGTGATTCCTATCACCCAAAATATGGGAACAGAGAATATCAGCGGCTTCTCGCACAGAGGAACATTTGCTGCCCAGCAGGTGGGTAACGGCACTCTCGGCATGAATGACAACGGTTCAGCGTTTGTCTCTGCTTCAGGTTCAGCACTGGCTTCTACTTCGGGTTCAGCCCTGTCGCACACCACTGTGATGCCGTTCCGCACCTATATGGCACCGGCAAGTCAGCAGGCAAGAGTCCGTTCTACCGATGAAACAAAGGTAATCCGCATCAGCGAAACCACGGGCATCGACAGGATTGAGCCAGAGGCGAATGGAAACGATGAAGATACTCCAGCAGAAGAATACCTTCTCATCCGCCCTATCGGCGCTCATCGTGTAAGCATCGAGAGCACCTACGCCACCCAGCTCAAGGTATTCTCAACCACCGGTCAGCTTCACCGCATCCTGGATGTGCAGCCAGGCACCGCCACCTACAGCGGTTTCCCTGATGGCATCTACATCTTTGGAAAGGCTAAGGTTTTAGTTAGATAATACAAGCAGCACGCCCTGAAAGGGCAGAAGCTCCTAGCCCAGGGCAACACCCTGGGTTACCAAATAGTGAGCAATGCACCCTGTAAGGGCAAAAGCTTTAAAACAGATAATAAATCTTCGAAAATTATGAATAGAAAGAATAAGATATCAACCGGCAACTTCCTCCGTTCCCTCATCCTCCTCGTGATGATGGGATGGATGGGAAGTGCGTGGGCACAGGATGCCACAACTTCCGAGCAACTGCTTTACTCCACCGATTTTACGGAATGGAATGACATTGACCGTAAAACAACCATCGGTAAGACGGTAACCCAATGGACAGAATATAGCAAAGAAGAACTCACCTTCACCCTTAACGGTGTGGGTGTTGACCCTAATGGCTGGCAATCAAAATTCCCGAATTATACCGGTTACATGATAACCGCCAAATATACAGGAGAATACCCCTATAGCGAAGAACCGAGTGCCGTAACCTCTAAATTAAAAAGCATTACGAAAATCGTACTGACCCAGGCTGCTACTGGAGGCACTCGAGGTATCAAGGTATCTGTCAAGGGAGATGGAGATGAGGATTGGGTAGCTCTTCATAACACAACCATTGTAACATCCAGTGGTGAAACACTCACGATTCCAGTCAATCGTACCAATTGCCAAATCAAGTTTGAAAACTTCAAGCTTAACCAAAACGCATATATCGTAGACCTCAAAATCTACGGTAACACTACTGGCAGTTCAGGAATTAAAATGCTGAAATTTAAAACCAACAAGGACATCATTGGCAAATATCCAACAAAGATAAAATGTGACAAGGACGGAAGAGCCGTCATGCCATCGGGCAATACTTTCTCCCTGCCAGGCTATACCTTTGAATCCTGGACTGATGGAACCAACGATTATACACCAGGCAAAACCTATACCTTTACCGACGATGTTACCAGCATCGAACCAAAGATGAGGAAAAATTCATACCAACTATACGATACCAACAAGGAAGCAACTGTTGTATGGAATTTCGACCATACCGAAGCTCCAGCACTCAACATATACAGCGAACATCAACAAAAGGACTTATCATATACCCAACCAGTTTACATCTATATAGATGAGAAAACAACGGCAACACAGGATGTGGCACTGAATATCCATGTCAAATCAGGAAAGATAGAGAATACCGATGAGCGCATGAATGCCCTAGAAGGTAAAGGAGCACTAGTGAAGAATGGTACTCAATTTACCCTTCCTGCCATATATGGTATGAAAGTAACTGTCAAGGCTTCCAGCAAAGTAGATCCTAAGAACGGTGGACTCAATACTATCTTCGGAACAGCAGATAATCAAGTTCAGATCAAACTGAAAGATACTGCCAATCAGGATTCTCTAACACTGGACAATGCTGAAAAATCAACAGATGGAAAAACCGTGACCTTTACCTATATGGGAGATGAACCTACCATCACCCTGACGCCATACGTGAATCAAGATTCAAAGGCAGACAACTGGTTCTTTGAATCCATCACAGCCATCTATCCACTGGTGCCTAATGTAGTAGCCGTCAATTCCATATCGAATGCAGATGCTACGGCATTTCCGAATGAAAAGCCTCAGAATGCAGGTAAGGTTACCATCACACTTAAAACTGCTGCTGCGCCACATGGCAATATCGGAAGCCGATATAAGGTGGGTGATGTAGTAACCCTTTCTGCTACTCCAGATTATGGCTACGAATTTAAAGAATTCAAAATCGGCGAAACAACAAAAGCAGCTTCTTTCGATTATACCGTAAAGGATGGCATCAATAACATAGAAGCCATCTTCCTGCGCAAAGAACTGCACAAGGTTACAATCAAGCCATCAGATACCAACCTGGGTTCTGTATGCCTTTCTCCTCATTATGATAATTTCTATCAGGAAATACGCGAAGAAGGAAGCAATGGAAAACCGGGAAAGATGATTCAAATAGAAAGCTGGTATACTCCTCAAACAGAAGTAACGGCTACAGCTGAAGCTGCAGCCAACTACCGTTTGGAGTATTGGCAGAAAGATGGCGATGAAACACAGTACAAAGGTGATAACCTGAAATTCACCATAGAAAATCAAAACGAAACATTCACCGCCCATTTTGCCATAGGTCACAAGGGAAAAGTTTGTTTTGACTACAACGGCACCCGAGTGAACGGAGAACTGGAAAAGGCTGGTTACAAGAATGCCGTCAGCCAGCAGCTTCCTGAAATCAAAGATGTTCTCTCCTTCACCATCCCAACCAACTACACCTTCTTCAAAAGTGTAGATGAACAGGGAAAGCAGAACGAGAAACAATACACCCTTGACCACTGGGAAAATAAAGCCAATCCTTCCCAGCATCCTTATGAACCGGGCAATACCTATTCATTTGAGGAAGAAAACGAAGTCCTGACCCTCGTCCCAGTTTTCGTGGAAAATCCTACCACACAAGACAACCGCATCAACAAACCGGTAATCCGCTACGACTTCAGTAGAAAGGTGAAGGAATATGAAGACCCTACATCAGGAACCACCCGAAAAGTTTGTGCTCCCAATGTGGATATCAAAAAGAACCAGAACATCTTCTGGACAACGAAAGTATATACCAACGTTCGCAAAGGTGGTGAGGACCATCCCCACTGGCTCGACGTTGCCCTATGGTGCAACACGGGCAAAAATGGCTATATCCGAAACGAAGACTTCGACGACTGGTGTGCCTTCGGTCCTGGTACTACATTCTGGACGGCAGCAGGAACAGGAACCCAAATATCAATCCTGTCGTACTCCAAAATCACATCAACCACCATTGATGGCGTAGTGCCGACACTCAACAGAGAACGTACCAACCTAGAACGCCAAAAAGCCGGACTTCCGACGCTCGAAGAAGAGGAACAGGGCAAAAGCGTTAAAGCCTATATGTATGTATACAGTTACACCACCATCAATTCTGATGTACGCGTACCTATTATTATAGGGGATGACTACTCTTACTACCAGTGGATGGAAATAGAGATGCGGACTGCCAACTGGGTGACTCTTCATACCAAAATAGATAATGAAGCACACGGCAGGCTCGAGAAACCAGAACTTGTCATCACAGGAGAAGGACATGAAATCTCGAATATGGAAGATGGCGGCTATGCCTTCCACAGAGGAGAACGCATCAAACTGACTTTCGACCGAAAGAAAGGTTATGAACTGGATAAGATTGTCAACTTAGATGACCTGGATGAAGACGGGGAACCTGTTGCCGTACTGAAAAAGACGGAGAATGGCTATTGGAGTATCACCGAAAATAACCAAGAAGTCTTCACGGTAACAACTTCCGAAAAATATCCGGATAACAGGAATGCTTATTGGGCAGAAGACAACATCCGTACAAAATACGAAGTGGTATTCGACATCACTGCCCATCATAACCTGCAGGTTTGTTTCAAGGAAAAGGACAAAACCTACCACATTACCTACAATGCAGGAGATTACGCTTCAGGTACATCACCCGAAGCTACCTGGGTAGAAGAAGGCGACTGGTTTAAAATTCCAAGAAACACTACCCTTTATTACGAAGGAAATACGCTGACTCATTGGGAAGACAGCAAGGGAGAAGCATACAAGATTGGCGAACGCTATCCTGCCCAGGCAAGCAACCTGAGAATGTTCCCGGTATTCCATCCAAACCAGTTTAGTCTTCTCCATCTCAACAGGGAAGCTAAGGCAACCTGGAATTTCAGCCAAGACGATGATGCCCCAACCATCAACTACCAGAAAACATCGGGTATCCTTGTTACGCAGCTTAAGCAGACTGTAGCCGAAACAGGAGAAGCTGCCTGGATTGATGTGAAAATCGACCTCGATGCAACCAAAGGTAAATTCGACAATACCACGAATAGAACAGAACGAATACAGATTAATCAAGGTTCTGTCATCGCATTTACAGCTACCCCTAACTGCAAGGCGGTATTGGAAACTACCGAAAGCAATAAGAAGGTAAAGATTGCGGGACAGGAAAAGATGCTTGCCAATAATCAGGCTGAAGTAGAATGGAAAGGTGAAACGTCGGAACAGAAAGTGGAATTCCTGGAAGAAAAGACCTACGGCAAGAGTTTCAGCGTAACCTATCTTCCACAAGAAGAAGGAACGCAGACAGAAATCAGCTCTTTAACTTGCAATGGAAAAAAATATGAAAACAAACAGCAAATAGAGGAAGAGATTGGCAAAAATGGCTACCTCACCTTCTACGCCTCTCCTTGGGAAAACGATGAAAAGATGCCAGTCATCACAGGTACGGCAACACAGGAAGGAAAGGTGGAAGCCACTGAAGCAACCGTGCTCACGAAGGAATGCGTCGTAACGGTGAAAAACAAGAATGGCGTAACCTTGGAGACTTATCCGGTGAAATTCATATTCAATAAGCCTACTAATTATCCTCTGTGCGAATCAATCACCATCAACGGAAAGACATATAACGAAACCACCATCAGTCTTGACAATGTTGCCAAAAGCGGTGTCATCAGTTTTAAGTTCAACCGTACGATGGAGGCAGCTGGAAGTTCTACCCAAGCCGGCAAGGAACAGCTAATTAAATACTGGAACCATCCTGCCGGAGAAACCATTCAGATAGCATTCAAGCCTGAAGATGGTATATTCAAGGACATCTATGGCATGACCTGCCAGCAACCGATATCCATAACGCTCAATATCACCAAGGAAGAAAACAGTTATGAACATCATACTTTCGACTTCATCGTTGGTGAAAAAGGCTATGGCGATATGGATGAAGCCATCAGAGCTGCCAATGGAAAGGCGGAAGGAAAGAGCTATAACAATACAAAGGCAGACGGTCAGCGTTACTATATCTTTGTTCCGGATGGTGACTACCAGCTGACAGGAAACACCACCATTTCATGCAGTACCGACCCAAAGGATGCACCTAAAGATGAAAAGGGTGAGCCAAAGACCGACATGAACGGACAGAACAATGGTATGACGGAAATCGTAAAGTCAAATATCTCGCTGATCGGACAAAGCAAGGAAGGGGTAAGGATATGGAATCATCCTATCGTGGAAGGCATCGGATATACAGCCACCATCAACCTGCCAAAACTGGAAGGTAAGACGATTGAAGATTTCTACGTACAAGACCTCACCCTGGAAAACAAATTCGACTATTGGGGCTCTATGTCTGGACAAGATGCCAGCGGTGCCGGACGTGCAGTCGTCTTCTGCGACCGAGGCAACAGAACGGTGATGAAGAATGTATCACTCCTCAGTTGGCAGGATACTTATTACTCCAATAACTCAAATGCCAACTATCGTGGCTACTTCGAGGGTTGCGACCTGGCAGGTGTGGTTGACTGGATTTGCGGCAACGGCGACATCTGGTTTGAAAGATGCAACCTGATTCATCGCGACCGTACAGGAAATAATATAACTGCACCTAGCACCGAAGTAGGTCAGGAATGGGGATATGTATTCAACAACTGCAATATCAAGGTAGAAAATGAAGATCCCCTCAAGTTCAAGGACCAGAATTGGACGCTTGCCCGCCCATGGAACAATTCACCGGCATGTACATTCATCAATACCAAGATGTATACCCAGCCACGCAAATATGGCTGGACCAAGATGACTGCCGGTCTCAAGCTCCGATTCCATGAATTCAAGAGCATGGATGGCTATGGTAATCCGATTCCATTGGAAACCCGTTCGCTTGCCGCCTGCACTCCTGCCCCAGGTTCCGACGACTGTATCCTCACTGATACAACCGGCTATAATATCCGCAATGTGATGAGCGGCACAGATGCCTTCGATCCTCAAATCCTCTGCCGACAGATTGATGCCCAATCCGGCTTGCAATCAAACAAAAGCAGCGAAGAAGAGGTAGAAAAGGAAAAGGCTGAACCGAAGAACCATATCGTGTGGGAAGATAAAATCACCATCAACGACAACCTCCTGCAATGGGAAACGATGCCTGAGGCACTCTGCTACTTCCTTTTCAAAAAGAATGAGGAAACAGGCAAATGGATCTACAAGGAGAATACGATAGAGAACCAGATCAATCTCAACGACTATGGCAATGGCTACTACTGTATACGTGCAGCCAACCAGCGTGGCGGATTGGGAGCAGCCACCAAGGAGATGCAATATGTGATAACAGACCCTTATAAACTGGACATCAAAAAGGTGGGAGAATTTAAGGAAAATGGTGTTGACTATGGCTGGTCTACCATCTGCCTGCCATTCAAAGCCAAGGTTCCTGAGGAAGTAACGGCGTATGCTGCTACAGCTCATGGCACGAGTGACTCGACGAGCCTCATAAAGGATCTCATCATGACGCTCACGCCAGTAGAGGTCATCAATGCCGGCAAGGGATATGTGGTTTACGGGCCAGTAGGCAAGCATTCCTTCCATCCTACTTCAATGGAAAGTAGTAATGCAACCATCCTGAAAGGTAACCCAACCTCAACGGATATCCCGGTAGAAAACAACAAGGGTTACGTCTTGTCATACAAGAGCACCTGGGGCATCGGCTTCTACAAATATGCCGGTTCCACCCTAGCCGCTTACCGTGCCTGGTTGCCAAAAGAAATGGTAACAAGCAGCAATCAGGATAATCTGGCACTGGGCAAGCAAAACATTCACTTCGTCTTTGCCAAGGGCGAGGATACTGCCATCCACAATCCTATCACCTACCAGAATGATTCGGAAGATGACAAGTACTACCTCAGTTCGGGATAATAAGCTCAGCCTAAAGGCTTTATAATGTTTTTATATAAGGGACACAGTGGCTTGGCAACCATCTATATATCTTGGATGGTTGCTGAGACAAAATCCTCATGTAAAATATGCAATGTTAGAAAAGACTCAGC
>SKEU01000111.1_pt1 | contig 74390 bp, 54 predicted proteins | sample 4819571 | NCBI WGS metagenome assembly SKEU01 (sample SAMN11008801, study PRJNA524170) | human gut metagenome | biome: Human fecal sample; material: Feces; isolation source: fecal sample from pouch patient p8, p16 | host: Homo sapiens | place: Israel: Tel-Aviv | collected 2015-06-23
CTTCTGCTACAGGGGTAGGTATGCCTATATGCTTTCTGGGGGCTATTTTGCTTATTTTAACACAAAAAAGCTCTCAAAAATTTGGTGATGTCTTAGGAATCATGATGTTTCACCTTATTATATATTGTTCTTTCAATTACAGGATTATTCTCCCACCTTTTTAAAAGTCTTCGTCTTGGAGATATTGAAAGTAACTCCCAGCGAAATATCAAAGAATCCGTTGCTGTTGGAGCCTGTTCCCGTATCCTTCTCCACGCCGACAAATCCACTTGAAACCATATTGTAAGCCACATCAAAGTAAAGTCCCAGCTGGTCATTCAACTTGAATGTGTTGCCAATACCGACTCCTACAAGAGGAGTACCTTTAGAAACACCGAAATTATATGCACCTCCGGCACGAGGATACACCTGCATATTCCACAGTCGGTCTTCCCTGTAGCCCCAAATCAGGTTATGCAGGTCAATCTGGATATCCCCCACCACGGTCAGATATCCACCCTTATCCATGTTTTTTCCAGGCTGATCAAAAGGAGCGAGCCAGTTGTCGTGCCCGTTTTTCAGCAATTTGATACCATTCTCCCAGTTTACACGTCCGCGGAGTCCGAGGACAGGAGTAATCCACTTTCCCATGGCCACGTTCAATCCGAACGACTTACCATTAGGAAATACATCCCCCAAGAAGTCATGTCCATAAGGATTCTGGAGCGACATATCGAGTCCTGTCTGCACATACCAGTTGCTCCAAAACGAATTGACATAAAAGACTTCCTGTTTCCCCTGCGCCTTCATTCCAGTGAGGCACAAGCAGAACATCAGCAATAAAGTTAGTCTTCTCATAACAATCAATTATCTTATATGTAATTTTACCGTTCTTAATCCATTCTCTCTTACATCGCCTGCAAAGTTACGCTTTTTATTCCACACGGCAAAACAAAAGAAGAAGTTTTTATGGAGGTTGGGGAGATATATGATAATCCTCTAAAAAATGAAATAAGCTTCATCGACCAATGAAGCCTTCCTTTACCCTATCTCCTATTCAATCCCTGTTTACGAAACTTTTCGACCTGTTCTGTCGAAACTTTTCCTCCCTTTTCCTTGCCAACATCAAATTAATCCCCCTCCACCAGCCAGTCGAGCACATATATCTGCCTGATTCCATCATGCAGCACTTCAGGTTCATTGTCCATCGTAAGGAGATATTTAGGATAATGATCCTGAAGGCTTGCAGCGGAAGAAAGGGTCTATATGCCACGATGAACAGGTGGCATATAGACCCTTTATTATATGGTGATATTTGTAATCTACATTTCCGTTATTATTTTTTTACAAATTACTCAGTTTCTTAATGATTTCCAAAGGTAGCTGGGTAGCTTTGGCAACCTCTTCGGCAGAAAGTCCCATTGCTAACAAACGTTGTGCTGTTTCTGTGTTGGCCTCATGTTTGCCTTCAGCCTTACCCTCTTCCTTACCCTTCTGGTATCTGTCATCCAAAAGGGTTCTTTCAACACTTACAGAATCCCAGAACTTATCATAGGCTCTGAGTTCAGTTTCTGTGAAACCGGAAATCTCCAGCTCCTCTACGGCTTTTCCAATCTCCGGGTCATTGAGCAGGTCGGAAGGGACCTTCTTCGTATTGGAATTGATTTCCGTGAGGAAACGGAGCCATAAGACCATCATACGCTTGTCGGCAATGGAATGAGGTGTGAACTTCGGGAGTTCTATAAAGGTGAAATGCAAGCCTTCTATCACCTTATTGCTATCCTTGTCGTGCACGATGCGATAGTTGTGGATGAAATCTGGAGTATCATGCACAAAGATATCATTCACAAGATTCAGGGAATATACAGGTTGCAGTTCACTGTATTTTCCTCCCTTTTTAGCCTGACTCACATAGAGCTTGGACGCATTGAACAGTACTCGCTGCTGAAAAGCGTCAGACCATTCCATCTGCATTTCCACACAGAACTTCCTGCCTCTGGTATCTGTGCAGAGTACATCCACTATGGTATTCTTGCCCCCTTCGAGTTCGGGCACAAGTTCTGTTGGCAGATACTTGATTTCGTGTATCTGCTCTTCTTCGTTGAGTGGCAGGAGTGCGTTCAGAAGGCTAATCAGTCTTTTAGGATGATTGCCGAATATCTTTTTGAACGTGAGGTCTGCCTTAGGGTCTAAGTACTTCATAACCATCTGTTTTAAAATTCCATACGGCAAAGTTACGACTTTATTTTCAAACTAGCAAGCTTTTGAAGATATTTTTCCTCCCTTTTCCTTGCCAACATCAAATTAATACCCCTCCACCAGCCAGTCGAGCACATATATCTGCCTGATACCATCATGCAGCACTTCAGGGTCATTATCCATCGTAAGGAGATATTTAGGATAATGATCCTGAATGGCTTGCAGGGGAGCCAGTTCACGATTCATCGTATTCTCATCCCTCACACTCAGCGACACCTGATAATACTCCTTGTACTCACCTTTTATCACAACAAAATCTATTTCGGCATCACCCACTTTACCTACATAGATTTCTCCGCCCCGACGGGCCAACTCTAGATAAACTACATTTTCCAGGATATGTCCCAAATCGCCACCTTTCGTACCATTGATTACGTTGCGCAAACCGATATCAGCCAGATAAAGTTTCTGTCCTGTCTTCAACAGCTGCTTTCCTTTGGTGTCAAATCGGGAAACGGAATAGAAGATATAGCTATCTATCAATGCTGAAACATAATTCTCTACTGTATGCGAGGTAATCTTGCGCCCCAGGGAAGTCATCGTATCACTGATACGCTTGATAACAGAGATATTGCCGATATTATCCGCCAGGAAACGAACCACACTCTGCAACATCATCACATCCGTAATCTTCCTTCGGCTCACCACATCCTTCAACACAATGGTATTGTACAAGCCCAAAAGGTATTCACGTACCATCTCACGGTCGTGGTTAATCTGCAATATATATGGAAAAGATCCGTCCTCAATGTATCGGCGATATGCCCTTTCCAGATTCATATCATCAGACTGCGCCGTCAGATATTCCCTGAAGGAAAACGGGAACAGTTTGATTTCCACATATCTGCCGGTTAACAATGTTGCTATCTCTCCAGAAAGAAGATAGGCATTAGAACCCGTTACGTAGATATCTACATCATCCAGCAAGAACAAACTGTCTATCACTTTCTGGAAGTTATCCACCATCTGGATCTCATCAAAGAAAAGATAGTTCATCTTGCCTTTCACCAGATGTTTCTTGACATAAGCATACAGTACCTTATAATCAAGGTATTGTTCATTATCCAAATCCTCGAAATTGAGCTCCAGCACCTGATTCTCGGACACACCTTCAGCCAGAAGCTTCTCCCGAAACATCCTCAACAAAGAAGATTTGCCGCATCGCCTGATGCCAGTAACCACCTTTATCACTTTCTTGTCTCTCCATTTTTCCAGAAGAGCCATATATTCCTTGCGCTCTATCATATTTTCAATCGTATATTAGCCAATAAAAAATGCATTGCGCTGCAAATATACGAAACTTTTCTCAGAAATTTGCAGCGCGCTGCAAATTTCTTCCGTTTTTAGGCATTTTTTGCAGTGCGCTGCATTTTTCGCGTTTTTTACGAAAAATTTCGTAACGAAGTATTTCGTCTATAATTGAATAAGAACATCTGCCCCCGCATACGTAGAGCAAAGTTTTCAACCCATCTATCACCCATCACGATTTATAGTTAAAATCCATATTAACTTACTTATATACAGATACTTTAATAGCGTGACTGATACTCCCGAAAATGGAAATATCCATCACGCTATCACTCACGATTTGGCTCCATCCCTCACGATTTTCGCACCACCAGGTATCGCATGCCGTCATTAAAACGCTTGCGATGAATGGATGGCATCTGGGAAAGCTTGCGACCGAAGCTGATGAGATTACTCAACTTCACCGAAGATCCGATGTGACTCTTCAACTCCTGGAATATCTCGGCTGCCGTAAGATACTCGCCCTGTTTGGCATCATCGGTCAGGTCGAAATAGAGATTGAAATACTGGTCTACTGGAGATATCACCTCAAACTTTCTGTTGCTCGCCATAATCAGCTTGGTCTGCTCCGCATCAAAATAGGTCTTCTCGCCAGCCTGCAATGCCACCAATGCCTGCGCATAGAGTTGTTCATAATTCGGAAGCTGACTCACATCGATAGGACCCGTCAGTTCCACACCCAGGAATCTGCGATTGCCGGATGGGTCGGAGAGGATATCCTCCATGTTGCTAGTGGCGATGAAGGATGCCATTCTCGGAAACTCCTGCACATGACTGCCATACGGCGGCTTCATCTTCACACTCGGCAACTGGATGATGTTTTTCAGAAATCCCTGCTGCACCTGAGGAGATATCTGATTGAACTCATCCAGGTTGAGAAGCAGCGCCTGGCACATCGCCTGAAGCACCTGCCTTTTTTCTGACAACACAAGGTTATCATTATACCCCCACTGCAACTCGGGCGGAACCAGAGATCTGCAGAAAGTACTCTTGTTGTAACCCTGCTTGGAGATGAGAAGCGGCGCCACGGAATTGCCATATTTGCGATGACTATAGGAACGCCACTGGTTAACCATCGCCAGGAACCAGGTGTAGAACCAATCCTCCCAATAAGGATTATCGGTAGGCACCGTATGCGCCAGGGCACGGATATAATCCTTGCCATCCCACTTGCCTGCGCACTTGAAAAGGAAGTCTTCCACAGGATTATAGGTAGAGAGAAGGTCTGACTCCAGATAATAGCGTACATCCTTGATACTCACACGAATATTGGCAAGTTGCACCTCCAGCGTCATGCGCTTCTGCACACGGGCATCCACCGGTTGATATCCCCAATAATCCTTATCTTTCGGTCGATATTCTGTGAATTTCATCACCGAATTATATCGGAAATCATACTTTTTGCACAGAAATCCAATCATACGCATAATATTATCACTCAACTCCTTACCATCTTTATCCACATCCTCTTTCGAGTTATCCACAATGGCATCTTTCAAGTTATCCACAGGTTTTTCAACGGTGTGGATAACCTCATTCAGCACCAAAGGCAACGCATCCTCGCGATAATAGGGCGAAGCATCTTGGGTGAACAGAAAATCAGAGCAGATGGAAGGCTCGGGCATCTGCATCGTAGCCTTTACCAGAATCTGATAAAGCGGAGCGAAAGTCTGGAATGCCTGCTTATAAATTCTGTCAGCCTCCACCTCATCATCTGGCAGGCTTCCCTTAGCCAAAGCATATTTCACCAAGACATTCAGACTGATGCCGTCGGCTCCCATAAAGGCTGCAAGGGTGGAAGGCAGACTAGCCACTTTCTGCTTGACGGCATCCACGCCTCCATCTTCCTCTATATTAACAAACGTAAGCAGCAGAACGCCGTTATTCTGCTTCATCTTCAGGAGTCCGTTTTCCGATTTCTGGAATTCGGCAGCAGGGTGAACATGCATCCAGGTTGCCATGTTCTTGTACCCGTCATAGCCATTGGTGAGCCAAGGCACATATTCACGGAAGTTGGCTACGGTATTCTTGGCATCATCGTTCACGATGCGCTCCAGGAATCGTTCCAGACTCTTGGTGCTGACCAGGAGCTGGTTCTTATTATTTCTATGTGTGATTGTAATTTTCATTGTCAATTATTTAAAGTTTATTCAAAAACTGTTTCAACTGTTTCTGACGTTGAAACACTTTGTGCCATGCCATGAAACCCTTCATGCCACTAGTTGACTCACTTTGTGCCAACGCGTGGAACAAAATCAGATTACTCGTAAGTGAATCCGATTTCTTCGGCATAATGGTCGTAGGTAGGTTCCCCATAACCATAGCTGGCAAAGAGGTTCTTCACCTGCTCCTGCTGCTCTGGCGTAAGATGCTTCTCGCCTCGGTGCACACGATAATAGGTGGTACGGTTGCCCACGATATCCATTACCCGGAACTTGATGGTCTGCACATCACTATGCTTCACCTGGTCGTAGAGGTGAGTGAAGCCCCATGTCGCCTTAAACTGGCGCACACGCATAAAGTTGGTGCAAGGTCCGTGGAGGTTTGCATCGGGATAAACAGCATTGCCGGAAGTAACATCGGCGGGCTTGAACTTTGCCGAAATGAATCGGATGCACTCAGCGGTGCGAGGACATTCGGCATTGAAACAGTACATCCAATGGTAGTCCACCAGACTGTTGATGAACTTTGGATCATTAAGATTTAACTTCATAAAAAAATAAATTGAAAGTTGATTAAAAGGTTTCGCAGTGGTAATTAGCCATTGTGGAATCTATGTTGACTACTCTCTGAAAAGGAACATAGGGTATCATCCGTGTGAGAGATGGCTCCGTATAACCTTTCAACTGCAAAGATACAAAATTTTAAAGCCGAATGCAAGCTTTTTCCCAAAAATTTTCGACCTTGTCCCGGCTTTCGTGCATTAAAGAACGTTTTCTGGAAGAGAGGAAGCCAGAAATCGTGAGACATGAGGGTAAATCGTGACTGATAGCGTGATGAATATTGTAAACATTTCGTCTATCTATCACGATAGACTAAAGAGATAATAGCCTAATTATCAAATGGTTAATATTAAAAAAGAGAAAACGTGAGGGATGTGATGGATAAAAAGAGAAAAAAGATACTACTAGGGCTCGTTAGGGACTTGCACCCATTAGACAACATACATGCTAGCCAAACAAAAATCCTGAGCAACAAAAAGTTACCCAGGAACTTATAAACACATTTTATTATAGTGTTTTGGAAATCTGGAGAATACAAGAAGCTTTAATCAGAAACCGGTCGGATAGTGCCCCCACATACTTTGTTCATATAAGATAATTCTACTTTATAGTCAATCCATTCTGAATCAACATCCATAATATAAGCATTATCTTTATCACGCGCTTCAGACATCCAATACGTACTATATACCCATGAACCTCCCCATTTATCCATACTACCTGCACACGGTATAAATAGTTTATTATCATTAGGACCAATTACCGTATATCCGCGAAGATCAAGATTATATAACCAAGTACACTTTTCCATTAATTCCAGGCATTCTTCTTTTGTAGGAATACGCCATTTACCGCCCATACTCACATGAGCAATATCATAGTCTGTATTAGAAATATTATCTAAATCAGAACAATAGGGATCATCTTGTGAATGTCCTTTTTCCTGAAGTCCACCCCAAGTATAATGCACACCTCTGTCTGTAGGCTCTTTTGCTCCTACATTATGGCTACACCATTTTACACTCAAGCCCAGATCAACCATCTCCACTCCATCATATTTATAAGAATTATCTTCATTAGGTCGCTTAATGGTAATAGGATAAAAATACTGTTTTCCTGCTTCCAAATTCTGAGCCTTCAATGGGATTGTATAAGAAGCTCCATCAATTGCCAACCTCAACTGTACCAGGCTATCTTTTGGCAAAGACATTGGCATTACCAGCATGTCTATGGTAGTTTCCTTGTCTTTACTCAATGAGTAATTTAAACTATCCATTAACAAAAACAAAGACTCTTTATCATCGTAATTAGCTACCACTTCTCCGGTATGTAAATTCAGATAACCTTTAGTAGAAACGTATTGATTGGCTCCTACATTTTCCAGCGTCACATCAGAAAGCACACCTTCTCCATGATCAGCCTCATCTAATCTTACTTTTATAGACAAACGAGCCAACGTATGATTAAAATTAATTCGAGCAACAGGATCATCCAAACTAGCCTCAGCCTTTCCCCACAGATAATCGGCTTGTCCATTTCTTACATCATTACTGATATCCACAGGCACCTGAAATTCCTTCTTGTCATCCCAGGAACCTTTTTCAGAGTTATAAGGATAGTATGCATAAACTGCAACTTTATCGCCTTCGTTTATCGTAATTTTACGATCAAGACACCAAGTATCATCCAATGTTGCCTTAGTAACAAGGCTCGTCCATTGAGGAACAAAAACGCCAATTTCATCACCTGTTTCAAACGACTCTCCCTCTTTTATTGCGCGGGAAGTGGATTGAATACCGGCTTCTATTTGGAGTTCCCCAATATTACCAGTTTCTGCCACATTAATATTTTCTGAGCAAGAATTTATCATGAACATCATGACAAAACTTAAAAAGAATAAATTTATATATTTCATAATACGATCATTTTTAGAATGTTGTTACAGGACGAATTTGGTCAAAACCATCATGTCCCTTTTTAGCTGACTTCGTTGGTGTATGATCACTACCGCAAATCATCCAAGCCTCATCGGCATTCACTTGTGTAGAAGACCAATAATCTGTATGATAGTATTCATACCCTTGAAACATATTTTTAAAATATTTAGAATCAAAAGCCTTTTTTACTCGACTGTTTGAAACTTGATATACCAAATAAAGTTCACCTAATGATGGCAAATACCAGGAACCCTGTGGAAAGCCCTCCGTGCTATAAGATACACATTGATACCAAGCTTCCCACTTAGCATCTTCGTTATCTTTATTAAACTTTTCCAACTGTTGTGTTTCATATAGTCCATTAAAATCAGCTAGTGCACCACCTGATGGCCATTCCACAATTTGGCCTTTTTCATTAACCACGGTATTGCCTTCTCCAGCAATCGTATAGTTAGAAATGTTATTTACACTTTTATATTCAGACATATAATAAGCACCACCATACAATGGACTTTTTGCATCTGCTAACGCAACAATCCTACCATGATATGATTCTGTTAATTTTCTATTTATATCTCCATTCTTTTTATCTGTTAAAGCATAAACTACACCAATAGCTTTTTTTCCATTATAATTCGAAGAATATGTTCCGTCACTATAAAAGAAATCTCCGATACTAGCTTTTTGTTTATATGTACCATCCACAACTACATTGTCTTGCTGTTTCTTCTCACCCCATGGAGTTATCTTAAATCCATCAACAGTTAGCTTGCCATCTCTTATAACAACATTAAAGGAATACTGCTGCCCCATTTCGAAATTAGAGATAGGAAGCTTGATTTCCTGTGAGAAGCCATCCAGTTCGATGGTAATATTCTTTTGTTCTGCTGGAATGACCAGGAAATCGGCAGTTATAACTTTTGCGGAATCATCCAGAACATAATCATCAATCTTTATAGGAAGAACGAAATTTTGGGAATTATCCACAGCATAAATAACAGGCTGACCTCCTTCGACATCCATGTACGCATCAAATGCAAGATTATTAATTGTAACCTCAGGAATCTTATAGCTATTGGTATTATCCTTGGCACGTTTGATGTTCAAAGTCACACGACTCATTACATGAGTAAATGCCAAATTTGCCTTTGGATTGGTCTTATTCACCTTGTTTGTGTTAACACCCACCAGATAATCCTCTTGGGCTTTTTCAGATAATTTAATCTTGTTCACCCGAAGGTCGTCATAAGATCCAGAAATACCACCATAGAGAGCTACTACCTGCACATCACTACCATCTTCTGGCAGATAAATCGGATTGTCATCTATTCGGCTCACACCTTTTTGATATTGAACCGTGGAACCACTCAGATTATTCAATGCCTCATAATTGGTTTCACTATTGGTGCTATAAGCATAAATGCGATAACTACAATCATCAGGCAAAGTAGTACCCTTAATAATACCTCTTGTTGCAGCATCTTCCACACTTACCTGTAATGGTACTCTGTCTTGGGCTGATGGCAAGAGACTGCCAGCATCCTCGTTGCTGCATGAAGCCAGAGTCAGCAATGCCATTGCCGACACGGCTATTCCCTTCAATATATTCATTCGTTTCATATTGTTCCAGTTTATTCGTAAATATTAATATCACCACCCTCATTCTTGTTCCATTCCTTTACGGTGACATCAGAAAGGGTCAGACCGGTTCTGCTATACACAATATTGTAATCATAGGTCTTGCCACTCTGCCAACTGTCTGCCTTCAAGGTGATAGGCACAGAATAGGTAGAGCCATTGGAAAGTTGAATCTTTGCCAGAACTGTACCCGAAGAACGGGTTTCGCCAGAAAGAATAGTAACATCTGTTTGAGATTTCTTGGTCATAACAAAACTCTGTCCAGAATCAATTTCAGAAAATTCCTCTACCTTTTGGAGCTTTCCATAAAGGCTATACCAGAATATGGTAGGAATAATCTTTGAACTTGGCTCCTGATTGATGATAAAACTTTGTACTTGAAGATTATCTTCATTACAATCCTCTGCTATTGAAAAATGGAAACGGACACGAGCCAGAGCATGCGATAAGCGAAGCGATACGGATTTTTCATTCTTTAAATATGCATAGCCGGTAAGGACATCGTCCACAGAATTCTTACCATTTTTATAGGTGCAAAGCCTTAACCATCCCAAGGCATCTTCATCTAGAAGATCCCCATGATAAGGCGTATAAATTCCACACTCCTTTATGTCTTTACCCAATATCTCATCAGGAACTCTCCATTCGCCATTTTCGTAAGTTACTTTCAGGTCCCAAGTGCTTCTTCCATCTGCATCCACAACCGAAAGACCTAATGGAGACATGCTCTCATCTACTTCTCTTACCTCTCCATCCCAATCGGTATAAGTAACTTTAGAAATTCTTAAAGTTGAAGAAGTGGTGAAAGACTTCACACTACTTCCAAATTCCGAGTCACCACACCCCTTTACATACACCTTATAATAATATGTAGTATTAGGAGTCAAGTTTTTTAAATCAAAATAATATACATGATAGCTCCCAATCATATCAGGACGTTTCTTGCTTCGGGATGACAAACTGATTTCCCCTGAAGGATTAGACATGTCAGGAGACAATGAATAACGCAGATAGTAATCGTAGCTTCTTACGTATCCGTTTTGAGTTGTGTCAATAAGAGTTGCATTATACATGCGAATCTCTGCAGACGTAGCATTGATAACGTTGGTCTTTTCATTAAACACAGACTCTTGAAATCTCGGAATATTATTAAAATCCTCCTCCTCTTTACACGAAAAGAAAGAGCAAACGAGGAAAAAACAAGCTAATATCGTTAAATATTTTTTCATATTCGTTCTTTTTAAAATGAATAACCAAAGCCTAAACTGCCAGATAATTTCTTAGAAGCTGTATCTTTATTATCGATAAAGCTATTAAAGGTGCACATGATATTGGCATTAATAAAAACATGCTTAACTTTTAACATCAGTCCACCCTCTGCAGTTAAACCACTATAACACCCAGGTTCGTACTCAAAAGAATGTCCCTCCATACAAGTCCATACTTTTACATTTTCTAAATATCCAGCACCAGCCATCACGTAAAGATTGCCTAATGTTCTTCTCATAATTCCTGCAGATACTCCCCAACGATTAACTGAAGATTTGGGCTTGCCATCAAAAGTATGCTCTTTACTTACCATTTCATCAAAAGAGCCCCAACTTCCCTCAATAGAATTATTTTCCTTACCAATATCTGATGGATTTTTAACATCAGCCTTAACATACCATCCCCAGTTTTTCAATCTTCCAAAAATAAAGCCAAAAGAAGGTTCACCATAAGAGGAAGTGATTGATACCTGCGGTCCAAAAAACCAGCTATATTTATCCGGCTTCTGCTTCCACCAGTTGATGCCTCCCATCTTAACCAGCATGTCGGGCTTGGCTTTCTTATGCGCCGTCTGCATACCCATGTAATACACGTTCACCTTCTTCACATTCCCCTCAGTCTCCAAAGAGAACTGACCGTTCATGTCGGTAGTGGTCTGCTCGGAACCCTTGGCGTTCTCCACCTTGGCACCCGAAATCGGATTGCCCTGATGGTCAACCACCCTGCCCTTCAACACATTCTGGGCAGAAGCAAGCTGGATGCCAGAACAAAGCAAGCAGCTCATCAGTAACACTTTTTTCACCATAATCTAAAAATTTAAAAGTTATCTCAATAATTAATTTACTTCAACTTGATGTCTCTCCACGCCGACGCCATAGAAGCTGACGGAATAGTGGAAGGAGTCTGAACCTTGCGATTGATGACCACCGACTGACGCTTTACATTATCCGTAAGATACTCGCTCAATTCTCCCAAGCTCACATTGCCCTTGGTATCCTGCAACTTCTTCAAGAGATAGTAGGTGAACAAGCCATGCTCCTTCTTCTTGTATGGAAAGGCCGTCTCGTCGCCACTTGCCGCACTAAACACCACCATGTTGCCACGAGGATTCTCCTTCTTCACCTTCAAAGCCACACCACGGGCAGAAGCCAGCATGCCGCCATCGCGCTGTGCACCGCTGAAGCAGGCATCCAGGAAAACCACTATCGACTTGGCCTGGGTAGAGCCCAACTCATTATAAAGCTTGTTCAGGGAATAGCAGCCCTCCGTTTGAGTGCCATCGGCATCCACCGGCAACAGGAAAGCATCTTTTGTTGATTCATTCGGAATACCATGACCTGCATAATAGAACACGATGTTCAAATCACCCTTGAAGGCATCGGCTATCTCCTTGATGTCGCGCACGGCTCTCAGCATCGTTCCATACGAAGCATCTCCATAATAGCGCACGTTATCATGGGGCATACCCAAGGTCTTCTCGCAATACTTGGCGAAAGTAGAACCATCGTTCAGAGCCATCGGCACACCAGCCACATTCATATAATGCTCATTAGAGATAATCACGGCAAAGGTCTTGCTGTTGTTTGCCTTCACCTCAGGAATGTTCATATCCACATCCGAGTTGCCCATCGTGATATTCTGCGTGCTCACCTTCTGCTTGCTTCCCTTTCTCTCGTTCAAGGCAAGCATATTCTTGTCTATGGCAGCAAACTGCACATCCACATGAGTCTCGGTATAATGAAGCGCTGCTTCATTGTCATACTGATACTGCTTGCCTGTAGGAGTAACAAAAGTAAGGTTTGCCAAAGCCAGATGGTCGTTATCTATGAAATATTTAGGGTTCTTGAACTGCATGCCTACCCAGCTCGATTCAAAGATTCTCGCCTCGTTATTGGTTCTTGGTACCGGTACTATCAACTGTCCCAACGACTTAGAGGTAATCAGGAACACCCCATTCTCTGCATCGTAGGGCTTCAGCTCCAATTCTCTAAAATCGGCCAATCCCTGATACGTACTGATGTATTCCTGCTCAGCCTGTCGCTGCACCTCCTTGATCTTCGCCTCACGATTTAGCTCCGTAACACGAGTCTGATACTCGCTCACGGTTTCGTAAGCATCCTTCTGCTGCCATTTGTTGATGCGACTTTCGATGAAATTCTTGGCAAAGCTTGAATAAGAAGGAATCTCCTTTTCATCTGCTGCCGATGGGGCGTAAGCAGCCGATGCTACTGAAGTTTGTGGGGTAGACTGCGGATAAGAGCCTCCACCTACAGATGAAGTCTGAGCCAAAGCTGGCGCATCTGCATTCTGGGCGAAACTGATTAATGAAGGGATGTAATCGGCACCCACCTTGCCGCCACCGAGCGAAGCCAACTTGTTGTTGACAGCTTCGAGCTGCCCCTTATCACCCAGACAGTTATAAGCCACAGCCAAAGCCTGTGTGTATTTCAAGGAGGTAGGTTCCGACATGACCACGTCCTTCAACTGTGTCACAGCCTGAGCGAAATACTCCATATAGAGTTTCTTCTGCTTCTTCGCTTCGCCCTTATCATTCTCCGCCAACGACTTATTGAAGTTCAGCACACCTATATTATAATTATTGATAGCCAGGTGCTTGATAACATCAAGCGCACGAGGATGCGTTTTCTGCAAAGTGGTATAGACACCAAGCGCTTTCTCGTAATCCCTGCCATCTTCGAAGAGCTTTCCCTGAATATTCAGCAAGGTTTCATCGTTAGGGCGAACGGCCAAAGCCTTTGCCACATAACGCTGCAGATTCACATTGTCCTGATTGTCGATGCAGAAATTCACAGCAGACGACAAGATATTGTAATCGGAAGGATAATTGGCTATCGCCTCGTCAAGCACCTCTATTCCGTTTGTATAGTCTCTAGATTGCGCACAGGCTTTTATCAGATTCACGAACACCGTCTTGCGATACTTATCCTCACCCGAATGGATGTAAGCCTTGAGATAAGGAATAGCCTCCTGATAACGGTGTGCATTCACCAGATTAGCCGCTGCAAAATAAGCCAACTGCGCAAAGGATGGAGAAGTAGAGTATCCACCACCCGAGAAATCGGGCATAGAAGCCACATCCACATAAGCCTTGGCAAACAGGATGGCATTTGCCTGTCGCCTCTGGCTGCTGCTATAGGCAGCCGCATTAGGAAGATAAGGGATTATGTTCCTCATGTTGTTAAGAGCCTGTCCGTAAGCAGCGCTTGTCTTTGCCGATTTTTTCAGCACAGCATAATTTGCTGTATAGCAACGGTAAAGAGCATCATACATTCCAGCTTTGTCACCACCCTGATTGGCAAGGCGGACGAATTCCTTGTATAAGGCATTCGACTCCTCTATCGTCTGGGCAGTAGCACTACCACCCAGAAACGACAAGAGCATGGAAACAATCAAAAAATACTTTTTCATTTTTCCTGATTATTTAATCTGATTATTAAACCTGATTATTTAAAAAGCATCCATAAAAGTAAACTGAACGCCAATTCTGCGGTATTGACTACCCGACTTCTTCGATACATCGATACTGGTATCGAAGGAAGTTTTCATGTTAGAGAGCGAAGGAATATTCTTCACGATAAAATCTTTCACACCCATGGCACGCAAGAAAGCCAACTGGTCGTTGTCTGACATTCCCGTAGCCTTCGTTACGGTGATGTTCGACAAGGCTCCATCCTTATACACCGGTTCACGCTCAAAATCGCCATAGCATCCATCGTAAGCCACCGTTCTGCTAAAAGGAGTGGCATCAGCCATACCCGTAACCATCACCTTCACCTGCTTGCCGGCAACCATGTACTTCGACAAGTCGTTCTCCAAAGCCTGCTTCACCACAGCCAGCATAGCCTGTGCAGCCTTTGAATCCTCGCACTTGAACTTACCTGCAGCGAAATCATCCTTTGAAGAGAACGCCTCATCCACGGTATAAGAAACGGCTACTTCATAATTTGTAATCTTCTTGCCTGCAGCATCCGTAGCATTGGCCACCTTTGTGCGTACATCAATACTTGTATGGTCGGAGATGATGTTCTTATCCTTGGCATTCTTCAAGATGTTGTTCTTGATTTCCTCCAGTTTGAGTTCCTCCATCTGGGAGGTCTGCAGCTGGGCAAATGGAACAAAATTCTCATCAGACTCCAAGAAAGCCAGAGACTTACGTTCTCTATTATCGAACACATACTTATTACCCGTCTTCGGATTGGTAACCTCTGTATAGACAAGCTCAAACTCATCCTTATCGTTCACACAGTATTTCGTGTTAGAGAACTGCAATGCTCCAGGATCCATGAAGTCATCCAACTGAGCAGCAGGCACAGAGAGGTAAATACTTGGCATGGTATTGAAATCGAGAGTCAGCATTCCCATTTCCTGGTTATAATTACCTACCTTCACCTCGGAAGTGGTGAGCAGGTTCTCAGCCATTCTTGTAGCAATCTCCGTCTCGAAGAGTCGCATCTGCGTCATGCGCGTCTCATCGTTGACACGAGCGTTAAAGTCTTCCAGACTCTCGCCATCCATGCGCTTCATCCACTCAGCCATTCTTGATTCCAACTCGTTCTTTAAGATTTCCTGTCGGTTTGGCGAAAGGAAGAACACAGGATTGAACACGATGGAGTTCTTGGTATTATACACCAGATAAACACCCTTGTCTGCATTTCTCACAAAGTTAACATAAGTAACACCTGGATTCTGCGCATCCACATAGTGGCGGTCTTTCTCGTTAAGAAGATTGATGATGGCAACACGCTGGTCGCCCGTTACCACAGCCAGATACTTGTTTTCCGGATGGAAGAAACAACTCTCAGCCGCACCCAAGGCCTCATAATGATAGGTTACCTGGAAAGTACGGGTATCATACACGTTGCATTGTCCGTCGGCAGTCAATACAGCCATCCACTTGCTATTGGCAGAAAAAGCCACATCCTTCACTTCTGCATTCTGCTGCAGCAAGGCTCTTCTGCTTCTTGCCTCAACGTTCATCACCTCCACATCATTGTCCTTCGCCAATGCTACATAGTAATTGTTGGTGCTGGCCGCCATTCTATTGGCCTGCACGGAAGCATCGAAGGCTGCCACTTCAACATTCGACTTGGCATCAAACACGTGCACCTTGCCATCACTTCCCATCAGGAACAGATCCTTGGCATCAGCAGAATAGCAAATCGCCAGCGGCTGATATTTGCCATTGGCAATCTTAGCCAATTCATTCTTCGCCTTCCACAAATCGTAGATAAAGACCGTGTTCTTACCTTTTTTGCTATCCAGGATGGCATAAGAGGAACCAGACGGATTTACCTTCAAGGAAAGGATATTTGCAGCAGAGGCCACATTGAAGCTACGCATCGTATAAACCTTGCCACCATTATAATAATAAAATCCCGACTGATAATTATCTAAGCCTATCGGCACATATTTCTGGTTATACACTACTGGTTGAGCATCACCATCAGCAACTTGCGCATACAGCGGGCAACCACCCATCATCAACCAAAACAATGATAAATAAAGCTTTCTCATAAACATTTGCCCTAAATCCGTGTCGGGCACAACTTCTATGTTTTTTCTATAAAGGCACTAGGAATATAAGCCGTGCTTACCAGGCAAACCCCTTTTATCTCCACTACAACCCTCTGCTGGCCAGACACTCTTGCCACCTTTCCTATCACTCCCTTGAAGTCACCATCTATCACCCTCACCATGTCGCCACTCTTGTAATGGCACAATCTTTCAGGAACCACCATCACGTGCTCATTATCCACACTCGTCACCTTGATGAAATTCTGCATGGCAGCATCATCCACGACAAGCGGCGGATTCTTGCCGTAAGAATCCGTCTCGAAATGATTGTAATAATGATTGAGGAAATGCAAATCCTTGGTGTCCTTAGCAAAAGTATGAATGATTTCTGGAGTAGTATAGACAAAAAGCAAGCCAGGTATTAAAGATTCTAGAACAGGAATCCGTTTCCCGTTGACGATTTTCACCGTTCGCCGCTGGGGTAGATAACATTCTACGCCATGGGCTACCAAGTAATCGTATGCTTTCTTTTCCCGTTGATAGGTGGCACGCATTACATACCACTTTTTTGATGGGTCTTGGATATAGTTTACCGACCCCCCATCTGGTGAATTTCCGGGGGAGACATTGGCGGTAAAACCAACGTGGAGAGGCGGGGTTCCACCTCCTGAAAATGCCACATTAGACAATGTACACATATTGATATAAGAGAATGCGATTAGGCGCAATTCATGGTACAAAGGTAATAAAAAAAAATGAATCCAGCAAATCCTATTATCCCATTGGTATACCATTCATCACCACACTGTGCTTAAACGTCCGAAAATCGTGCTTGTTGAGCTAAAAAAAATTGAGAGGTAAGGGCACATGATAACCAATTTAACGCATTCATTTGTGTTGCCAACCACCTGAGATTAACGTAAAAAACATTAAAAACGGCATAATTCTCAAGGAAAAATATGGCGTTATCCTAGGAAATGTGTATTTTTGCACCATCTGAAAGCTAGGAAACGTGTAAAATACAGACTCACGAAAGCTAGGAAATGTGTAAAATCTAGCATACTAAAAGCTAGGAAACGTGTAATAAAAAGAATATCAGTCTGTTACAAAACGAAAATCTCACTCAATTATTAAAATGAAAAAATGTCATAAATACACAACCATAGCGATTTGCCAGATTTCCTATTTCCGTTTTTGCTGTTCCCGTATTATCCTGAACACCACATCGGCAAACTTTTTCATGGCCGCCTGAACCTGTCCTCGTCCGAAAGCCCAGAAAATGAGGGCGGCAGAGGCTGGTGCAGCATGTGTTCCTACATACTTGTACTTCCCTGAAGGACACTAACTTTTAGCAAAATAAGGCATTCTGAACACCCCAAAACTTGTAAAATAAGGTATTCTGAGTTTTTTAGTAGTAAATTGGTAGCGAATAAAAAATGCTATTTGAAAGAATATTGGAGTAAAGATTTTCTTGGATAAAGAAAACGACGAAACGCATTATCTGCATTTCGTCGCTTCCTTTTTATAAGTCTATCGGATTTCTGAAGAATCTAAAACATTAAAAATCACCAGGTCCTTTTCCCCTTCATTCCCCCACCATAATCCTCACTTCATAAAAGCTGGAGCCGTAGCCTTGCCAATAGCCCAGGGCACCATACACATTCGACTTCAGATTGGTATTCACCGGCATCAGGGGGATTCTGGATAATGCCAGCATATCCTCGAAACTGCGCCAGAAGGCATACCCCTCATCGGTTAAGGTGGATAACTTTACCCTTACTACCTCATTCTTCTTGAAAAAGGGGGTGAAATCCTTCTGCAGATTATCCCTGCCACGCTTCACGGACAACTTGCCATCCTCTCCTATCATCCCATCATCAAAAAGCCCCAACTCTGCTGACGACATTTCCCTTTGCTTACCAACCACCTGCGTAAAAAGCTTGCACTTTCCACGATAAGAAGTATAAGCATAAAGCTGGAAAAGACTGTCCACATCCGTAGACTCTACACGAAATGAATCTATCTTTGCCGACACAGGTATGCGGGTTCTGGCTTCAGCCACCTTGCCATCCGAAGCCTCAACCCGCAAGCTGTACTCCCTGCCCTCCTCGCCACGCATATCATAAGTGGTATATATAAAAGGTGGAAAATACTTTTTATCATATCGCCCCGCCAATACCTCTGTTCTCTCGCCATCAGAAATGGTGACCTTTGCCCAACGGTCCATATAACGGGAAAGACTATCCAGCGACAACGCATCATCACTCAACGGTATCGTGCGGGTCAACTTTACCACTGGGAAGCCACCTGCATCTATCCACCCCTCAACCACCAGTTGCGACTGGCTGGAAGTGGAAACATCCTGACTGCATCCTCCCAACAGAAAAGATAAAGACAAGACTATCATGGCGATGTAACTGCGACTGATTTTCATAACCGAATTAATTAAAATTTATAATAATAATTGATGGATGGCATAATGGGCATCAGGAACTTGAAAGAACCATATCTCACGTGATTATCATATACCTTGATACGGTAGAACAAATCGTTTCCATGCAGGGTTGCATTGTAAAGAGAGAAATTAATGCCACTGCGACGGGTGCCCCTGGCAATGAAATCATAACTCAACGACAAATCGAGTCGCATATAAGGGCTTACCCTGTTTCCATTGTGAGGTCCATACTCCGTAACGATATTACCCGACATCAGATAGGCGTAATTCACTTTTGTATAAGGAGTTCCGGATGCCAGAACATAGGTTGCCCCTAAATTGAGACGGCGGTTAATGCGATAAGTAGCCACGGCATTCAGTTCATAAATACGTTCATGTCCGGCAGGATACCATCCCTGATATTGTGCGCCATTAAACTTTCGCATGGCTCTTCCCAGGGAAGCGCTCAACCATCCCGTGAGTTTTCCCCTTCTCTTTTCGAGAAGAAGATTCAAGCCATAGTTGTAGCCCTTGCCATGCATCAGGGATCCATCAAAGGAATAAGAAGAGAAGAGTATGTCAAACATGTTGCTGCTATTCTCCATCTGGTGCTTCAGCCATTTATAGTAAGTTTCAACACTCAACCGATATTCCCTCTCGGCAAACCAGAACTCTCCCTGCAGGGCTACGTGATAGGCATACTGCGGACGATGGTTCGCATCGGCAGCAAACCAGAATTCCGTAGGAAGTCCTGCTGAAGAAAAACCTGTCTGGAAAAGATATTGATTCCGGATACCCAGATTGAGGTTCAGCTTTGCCGATGGCGACAGATTGTAATGAACTCCGAGATGGGGCATCATCCGATAATAAGATTTCTGACAATGATAACCCGATGCCCTTGTTCCCAGTTCCATCAGGAGCTTTTCACCCAAAGGTTGGCAATACTGCAGATAAGCACTGGTTTCCATCGCCTTCTGGCGCTGTGTATCAGACTGATAATTAGCCAGATTACCCGATATTCCGACATTTTGCGGCAACAATTGATGGCGAATCACTTCAGCACCCATCTTCCATCTTCCCCAGGAAAGATTTCCCTTATATCCCAAATCGAAGATATAAGAACGCATTCCTACCTGGAAGGAATATTCATCGATGTTCAGGCGATTGGCGTAGCGGGAATAATATACCGTTTGCTCCATCGTCCAATCACTCTTTCCTTCATCCGAAGTTTCCTTCGAGCGCGAATACCAATGGAGTGCTGCCATCGTATTATCCCATTTCAGTTTGCCCAGCAAGCCATGACTTGCCTGCCCCAATTTCATGTTATCAAATCCCCAGTAGCCCTCCAGTTTCAACACATTGGCATCATCAATCTGGGTGATATAAGAGAGATTGTAATCGGAGAAATCATACTTCACTTCATCGCCATCTACCTCAAGCCACTTGGAATAGAGCAGATTGAGATAGGCGGCACGAGCTGAAAGCAAAAGCAGGGAGCGTCTGCCAAGAGGCAAGCGAAGAGTACCCTGCGAAGACATCGGACCTACCGACAGTTCACCATGTGCACCACCCGCCGAAAGACTATCTTCTGCCCCAAGCCAAGTAGGGGTCAACATATCCACGCTACCCCCAAGCCTATTGGGAAAAGAAGCGGAAGCAGGAGATTTCAGCAGACTCATCTCATTGAAATGTCCGGCATTGAAGATGGAGAAGAAACCCAGCAGATGTGCCGCATTATAAATAGGTACACCGCCGAGGGAAACAAAATTATGGGAATTATCGCATCCCTGGATATGCAGACCGGCATCATATTCAGAATTGGTCTGTACCCCAGGCAAGAGTTGGGCATAATGCATAGGGTCGGCATTGCCCAGAATATGAGGCATATCATCCATGAGCTGCATGTTGATGATGCTGGCACCCTCTATCTCCCTCAACTGAGAGCGAAGGCGCTTGCCCCGAATCTCCACATCCTGAAGTCCATAATGATTGAGCGTGTCGGTCAATTCAGCCGACACGCCCTTGAATATGCAGAATGCTACATAAATAAATATGCAGAAAACTCTTTTCACTATCAAATAATTCCCTGATAATTCAACAATAGAAATAATGAATTCTCTTAATTATACATTCTGATGAAATCGTCCACGATGCTCTGCACCTTATCCACGACACTCTTGAACGACTTCTCGTTGAAGTAATCGTAGTAAGAATACTTGGAACCGTCAGAGAATTCCAACCATGGCTCAGCATACCAATAGTGGTAGTTGCCATAGCCATCGTCTACAGGTGCGAGATAAACCTTAGAGCAGCTCTTTGAGCTGTTGTTGAGGTATAACTTGGCATCAATCAGCTTGTTGGCATTCTCAAGATACTGCTTAAACTGCGCCTCGTTTTCATCATTACTGCCCGCCTTGTCAAGGTTTTGAATCAGCAGATCAACATCCGAAAGCGTAGCAATCACCTTAGCCTTACCCAAGATGTCAACCGACACAGAAACCTTGCCGTAAGATCCCTGCAAATCATTGCCGATAGAACCCGTAGCACTGGCAGCAACCGTAATCAGCGTTTCGCTACCCTTAGAGACAGTTGCCTTAGCCTCAGCCGACTTTCCTGCCTTGAAAGCCGCCTTGTTAACCACTACCTTATAAGCACCAACCTGAGTTGTGGAAGTAATCTCTACCTCATCCTTGGTCAGGTCAATCTCACCACTGGTCTTCACCTGGGTTTCAACCGTGGTCATGGCTCTTACCTCGCCATTTCTAGTTAGAGTAAGTTCCATCTTCTTAGGCAAGAAAAGGCGATATTCGTCTTTATACTCTTGCCACTTGTAGCCATCCCAATAGCCATCCTCTTCGTCGAAGCAATCGTGATGAATTTTCGTACCCTCTTTGCTGGCCTTCAAGGTAAGCACGCATTTGTTGCCCTGCTTGTCGTTGAAGATGAAAGAAAGATGATCGCCACCCTTCTGAGTCTGTTTCCACACTCCGTTCTGAAGCGTAAACTCACCTACGAAGTTAGATGCAATGATCAGGTATTTGGTACCATAGTCGCTGCTTGAAACCACAGAAGCATCTCTACATGCCTCGAACCAACGAGACACGGCATCGTCTTCTTCGAACTCAACGCCATCAATCATGTTCTTGAACTCCTGCAAATCACTCACGTTCATCTTGCCCAACAATTCCTGGGCTGTAGCTTCCAGACTCTGCTTGGCTTGTGCGGCGGTCATATCTGCCGTTCCGCTGCCACCGCCAGGATTATCACTTCCTCCGCCAGGGTTCTCTGTGCCACCACCCGGATTCTCTGTACCTGGGACATTAGGATCATCACTGCTACTGCAAGACACCATGGAAAAGGTCATTGCCATAGCCAAAAAAGATACCAATAAGAAATTATTCTTTTTCATACCAGTTAGTTCCATGCTTGTCTATCCTCAAGAACAAGCGGTTAAATGAACATAGGTGGTGAGGACATCATTCCACCTCTTTACAATTCTCCTTTATTATTTTATTTTTTCTTTATTCTTTTCTTCACGATTCTCCCCTGGTTTTCTTGTCTGTCACATACATGCCCAGCAGGATGCAGGTGGCGCCCACCAGGAAATAGGGGGTGATTTTCTCGTCGAGCACCCACGAAGCAAATATCATGGTGGTGATGGGGTTGAAGTACACCCAGTTGGTAGCCTTCACCGTTCCCAGTTTCGAGATGCACCAGTTCCAGGTGAGGAAGCAGATCATGGAGGCGAGACAGCCCAGGAAGAGCAGGTTACCAAAGACCTGCGGACGGCTGAAGACCTCTATCGGCGGGAATCCCGGAATGAAGAGATAATACGGCAGGATGGTCAGCACACCATAGAAGAACACCTTCCGGGTGATGAATGCCGCCCCATAATGATTGCTCACCGACTTCATCAGCAGCGAATAAATCGCCCAGCACATGCAAGCCGTAAACGCCAGGGCATCGCCCACCGGAGAGAGATGGAGCACGAATCTGCCGTTCAGCACCACGATGATCATTCCCACAAAAGCCAGCAGCGAACCGAGCAGCTGCACGATGTGGATGCGGGAGGAATCCTTATAGACCATACGCACCAGCAGGGTGGCGAAGAGCGGACAGGAGCACACAATGAGCGAAGTATTCGTGGTGGTGGTGAAGTTCATCGCCTCGTTCTCGCTGTAGAAATAGAGCGAACCGCCCGTAATGCCCAGCAGCGCCATCTTGGCCTCATCCTTCCACGAGTCGGCAAGGAAGCGGCGATGGTTGAAGCAGAGCATCAGCACGTAGGCGATGGAAAAGCGCAAGGTGAAGATTTGGGCTGGCGAAAGCCCATTGAGCATCAACACCTTGGTAGCTACAAAGGTGGTACCCCAAATCGCCACCGTGAGAAAGGCGACGAGGTGATAGAATATATTGCTATTTCTTGTCATTCATTACTAATTTTTTGTTTTATTATGCAAAAGTAAGATTTTTCTGTGGATAAACCAAGACTTCTGCACTTTTTTTTGTAACTTTGCAGTATGATTTTGCATTCCATAGACCAAGTCCTGTTATCAGGCATCGACATCCCCGAGCGCATGAACAATCCGCTCGATTATCAGCCTCATCCTCTTTGCATCGCCGTATGCAAGGAGCTGCAAACCTATCTATCTGAGCGTGAAGACTGGCGAGAGGAGATAGATAAAGGAAAAATGTTTGGCGTACTCATCGTTGAGAATGCCCAACCGGAACCTGGTGCCTCAGAAATAGGCTATCTTGCAGCCTATAGCGGACAGATAGGCGGAAGAAGCGACTGGGATGACTTTGTGCCAGCCGTATTCGACTATCTGCAGCCCGACGGATATTTCAAGACCCATGAGGCTGAAATATCCGATATCAACCAGAGAATCAAGCAATTGGAGGGCAATGAGCATATAAAGGAAGCCAAGAGCCTCATCCAGCAACTTCAGGAAGGGCGGAAGCAGACCATCGCTGCCTATCAGGAAAAGATGAAGGAGGCGAAGGCAAAGCGTGATGCTCGGAGAAAGACAGGAAATCTTACCCCGGAGGAAGAGGCTGAGATGGTGAAGGAAAGCCAGTTTATGAAGGCTGAACTGCGCCGGCTCAAGAAATCGCTTTCCGAAAAGACCACCCTGGAAACGGAATATGAAGTCTTTCAAGCGGATATTCTTCGCCTGAAGCAACTGCGCAAGACATTATCTGATGCCTTGCAGCAATGGCTGTTCTCGCAGTTCCGCATGCAGAATCATGAAGGCAAGATGAAGGACCTGCTGGAGATTTTCAGGGATGCAGCCCTCAGGGATTATCCGCAAGCCACCCTTGCAACGAGCAGAATAGCTGCCCTGAAGATGGTGCCGCCTGCCGGAAGTGGCGAGTGCTGCGAACCGAAACTGCTGCAATATGCTTACCTGCATGGTTACAGGCCTTTGCAGATGGCGATGTTCTGGTGGGGCGAAAGTCCGAAGGAGGAGATTCGCCATCATCTGCAGTTCTATCCTGCCTGCAATGGCAAATGCAAGCCGATATTGCATTGGATGCTGCCGGATAGGGTATTTGATTCTAAAATTGCCGAAAAGCAGGTTTTGGAAACCTTATACGAAGACGACCAGTTGGCTGTCATCTACAAGCCTTCGGGATTGCTGTCTGTGCCGGGCAAGGATTCATCCCAGCCATCCGTCTATTCCATCATGCGGAAGAAATATCCAGCAGCAAGCAGTCCGCTGATAGTTCATCGTCTCGACATGGCGACGAGCGGTCTGATGATTATTGCCAAGACGGATTTCGCCTACCATCGTCTGCAGAAGGAGTTTCTTCACCATCGGGTTCAGAAGAAATACATCGCCATCATTGGATGCAAGGACCAGGAAGCCTGCGATAAAATCTGGGAAAAAGCAAAGAAAGAAGAATTGAAGGAAGAAGGAAAATCTTCTATTTCCGCAGAAAAGCAGAAGATTTCCCTTCCGTTGATGCCCGATTATCTGGATCGTCCCCGACAGATTGTGAATCATGAACAGGGCAAGGAAGCGATTACGGAGTATGAGGTTCTGGATCGCATCGATGCCACCCATCTCCGCCTGGCACTCTATCCCAAGACGGGCAGGACCCATCAGCTCCGTGTGCATTGTGCCCACCACGAAGGCTTGAATGCTCCCATCCTTGGCGACCCGCTCTATGGCAACGAGAAGGCAAGCCGCCTTCATCTCCATGCCGAGGAGATTACCTTCGAGCATCCTCTTACGGGGAAGGAAATCAACATCAAGCGAGAGGCTGATTTTATTTACCCTTAAGGCAAAAAATATTTTCCCTTAAGGGTAATAATATTTAGCCTTAAGGGAAAATTTTGTGCTATAAAAAAGTCTATTATACAAAGCCTATCATACAAAGAACATGATGATGACCTGAGCGATGATGACTCGGATAAACATTCCCAGCGGATAAACCGTGGCGTAGCTGATGCTAGGGGTGTCGCCATCCAGCGTCTCGTTGGCATAGGTGAGTGCCATCGGATTCGCCATGCTTCCACAAAGGATTCCACAGATGCTTCCGAAATCATACTTCTTGGTCTTCAGGATGATGAAGCCCACGATGACCACAGGAACCACCGTGATGAGGAAACCGATGCCTACCCACATCAAACCCTCGGGACGAATCACCGTCTCGAAAAACTGTCCACCAGCCGACAAGCCCAAGCAGCCCAGATAGAGAGCAAGACCCAGTTCGCGCAGCATCAAACCCGCACTTCGCGTCATATAAGAGATAAACTGCACACGAGGACCGAGGGCACCAATGAGAATACCCATCACGATAGGACCGCCGGCAATGCCCAGACGCACAGGTGCCGTCATGCCCGGAATATGAAGCGGAATGGTTCCTACGGCAAGACCGAGGATGATTCCCAGGAAGATGGCACCCAGATTAGGCTCGTTGAGCGTCTTCACGGCATTACCCAGGAACTGCTCCACGTGGTCGATGCTCGTTGGGTCGCCCACCACGGTAAGGCGGTCGCCGTATTGCAGACGGAGGTCGTCTGTGGCAAGCAGTCGGATATCACCACGCAGCACTCGGCTCACGTTCACACCATAGGTGTTGCGCATCTGGAGGCTTCCCAGTCGCTTTCCGTTGAGTCCCGGACGGGTCATCACGATGATTCGGCTTTCCAGTTTGGCATCGATGGCATTCCAGTCTACCTTATCATTATTCCACTCCTTATCCACCTTCTTTCCGAAGAGAATCTGCATGGCAGCTGCCTCATCCTTGTTGGTAACCACGAGCACATTGTCGTTGGTATGGAGCACGGTATCAGCTTCCGGCACGATGACCTGTTCGCCCCTCCATACTCTTGAGATGATAAACTTGCGATGGGTCATCATCGAGATTTCGGCGATGGTATTGCCATTGAGTGCCGGGTTCACGATGACGTACTGTCCGATGGCAGTATGGTCATCCTCATCGGCACGTCGAATCTCTAGGTCTTCGGGCTTGACAAATAGCTTGCGCAGGAACATCATCGCCAGGATGACGCCCACTACACCCAGCGGATAGGTGACGGCACAGCCAAGTGCCGCTCCGCCGCTAGGCAAGCCCAACTGCTGCAATGCCTGCTGGGCAGCACCCAGGGCAGGCGTATTGGTGGTGGCACCGCAGAGGATGCCCACCATATCAGGCAGACTTACGGGCAGCACCAGGCAGAGGAGGAGGGAAAACAGAGTTCCCACCACGATGACCGCCAGACTCCAGAGATTGAGCGCGATGCCTTCGTGGCGCATGGAGCCGAAGAAGTTAGGGCCCACATAGAGTCCCAGCACGTATACAAACATGGTAAGTCCGAAGCTCTCGGCAAACTCCAGCATGTCAGGGTCGATGGAGAGTCCGAGATGGCCCGCCACGATTCCCACGAAGAAGACGAAGGCGATGCCGAGGGAGATACCTTTTACATGGAGCTTGCCGAGGGCAAGTCCCAAAGTACAGATCAATGAAAGAATGACGATGCCTTGCACCGCCGAATGCACGTTGATTAAATTATCAAACCACATAGTGTTGTTTAAATTTCAATTCCCGAGATAATGTTCGTTTATTCTATTTCGGCTGCAAAGGTACATTAAAATAAGTATTCTACAAAAGAAAAATGTTCTTTTCTTCCCAATAATTCCAACAAAAGTAGAAATAAAAGAAGAGACGTTGCCCTGAATCGAAGATTTTTTGTAACTTTGCAGGCGTTTTAAAATAAAAATGATGAAAGATATTTGTTGTATTGGACACGTAACGAAGGATAAGATTGTTACTCCCCACCGCACGGTTTACATGGCAGGCGGCACTTCTTTTTATTTTGCCTACGCCATCAACCAGTTGCCCAAGGACGTAAGTTTCTCGCTGGTTACGGCAATGGATCCTACAGAAACTGAACCGATAGAGAAGATGCGCCAGGCTGGCATCGAAGTCACCCTGAACCCATCGCGCAACACGGTGTTCTTCGAGAACATCTACGAGGAAGACCAGAACAAGCGCAAGCAGCGCGTGCTTGCCAAGGCAGACCCTTTTACCATCAAGCAGCTGGAGAAGGTGGAGGCAAAGGTTTACCACCTGGGCAGTTTGCTGAGCGATGATTTCTCGCCAGAGGTAGTGGAGTTCCTCTCCCGCAGCGGCAGGGTTTCCATCGACGTGCAGGGTTATCTGCGCGAGGTGAGAGACGAAAAGGTTTATCCCATCGACTGGAAAGAGAAGCTGGAGGTGCTGAAGCACACCTATTATTTAAAGGTGAACGAGACGGAGATGGAGACCATCACGGGACTGAAGGACCCCCGGGAGGCAGCCAAGCTCATCCATTCGTGGGGCGTTACCGAGGTAATCGTCACCCTGGGCAGCGAAGGTTCTCTGATTTATGTAGATGACACCTTCTACGAGATTCCCGCCTATCCTCCTCACGAGGTGGTGGATGCTACAGGATGCGGCGACACGTATTCGGCAGGTTATCTCTACAAGCGACTGCAGGGTGCCACCCCTACCGAAGCAGGCAAGTTTGCTGCAGCCATGTGCACCATCAAGCTGGAGCACAACGGTCCGTTCAACCGCAGCATCGAGGATGTAGAGCAGATTATCAAATAAACATGTTATTTCAGAACCCCAAATAGGAATATAAAGCCTATTTGGGGTTCTGTTTTGTTATATTTTCCGCTTATTTGTATCAAATTGAGGTTCATCAAGAAAGAAAAATCAGAAATGAACCATTATGAACTTGTATAGTTTCCCATTTTTCATTATCTTTGCAAGCAAAAATCATAAACTAATAATTTAAACTACGAACAAATGAAAGCAATGAAGCAATTCGGAATCTTAGCATGTAGCCTACTCGCTCTTGCAGCATGCTCATCGGGAAGCAGCAGCGACCCAATTCCATCAACTGGTCAAGAGAGCAAGAAGTTGCCAATCCATATCAATACCTCTGTTGATACACGGGTCATCAACAACTCCTTCGAGGAAGGAGACAACATCGGTTTGTTTGTAGTCAACTACAATACAGATGGTTCTGCAGCCACCCTCAAGGCAACAGGCAATCATGTGGACAATATGAAGTTTACCTATAACGGCACATGGACTCCAGCCTCTCCTATCTACTGGAAAGACAACACCACCCCTGCCGACTTCTATCTGTATTATCCATACACCGCCACTATCGGCGATGTAACTGCCCTGGCATGGAGCGTGAATGCAGACCAGAGCACAACCGAGAAATACAAGGCAGGCGATCTGCTGATAGGCAAGACCACCCATGTGGCTCCTACCGAGAATGCCGTGAAGATTGATGCGAAGCACGTGATGAGCCAGATGGCCATTTCCCTGAAGCCAGGCAATGGCTTTACAGAGGAATCGCTGGGCAAGGCAAAGATCAGCGTAAAGATTAACCAGCTGAAGACCCAGGCTACCGCCAATCTCGTAACTGGCGAATTGACTGCCAAGGGCGATGCTGCCGACCTCACTCCACTGAAGGAAGAGGGCAACAACTATAAGGCTCTCATCATTCCGCAAGCTGCAGGCGAAGGCGTACTCATCACCGTGAACGTGGATGGCAGAGACTACCAACTGAAGAAGGCTGCCAACTTCACCGCCTTCGAAGCAGGAAAGAAGCATAAGTTTACCGTAACCCTGAGCAAGACCAGCAATGGTGTGAATGTGAACATCACCAAGTGGGAAGACGACGGAATCGACTACGGAGGCACAGCAGAATAAAAAGATTCACTCTTAAACAAAGACGATATGAGAACAATTCATATTTCCAAGCCCACCTTATTATATTATATGGTGGCTTTGGTAGCCATGCTCTTCACAGGCTGTAGCGATGATTTCTTCGGCAGCAGCGAACAGCATGACAGCAACCGCATCCAGCTATCGGGCGACATCGACCAGATTGCCGTGACCCGCGTCAACGACAACGGTTTCTGCAATGGCGACGTGATGGGTGTTTACATCGTAGATTACGATGGCAATACTCCAGGAACCCTGAAGGTTAGCGGCAACCGTGGCGACAATGTGCGCCACACCTTTGATGAGCCTAACTATAAATGGAGTTCTGCCTACGATCTTTTTTGGAAAGACAAGCATACTCATATTGATGTGTATGGCTACTATCCTTTTGCCAATCCTGAGAGCATCGAGGACTATCAGTTTGAAGTGCAGAAGGACCAGAGCACTACAACGTCAGAGGGTGAGATGGGAGGTTACGAAGCGAGTGATTTCCTCTGGGGGAAGGTGGCCGATGTGGCTCCTACCACCAGCGTTATCCGTTTGCCTCTGGCTCACCGCATGTCTAATGCCCGTGTTACCCTGATTCAGGGTTCCGGTTTTGCCGAAGGCGAATGGGCGAATACCAAGAAGATTGTCCTGACAGCCAATGTGGCTCGCAAGGCAAGCATCAACCTTTCTACCGGCGAAATCAAGGCAGCCGGAAGTGCAGAGAGTACCATGACCATCCCATCTCGTGTCAACGACGAGTGGCGCACCATCGTGGTTCCTCAAACCGTGGCAGCCGGCACTACCCTCTTCAGCATCACCATCGGTGGTGTGCCTTATAAGTTCACTAAGAACGAGGCACTTACCTACGTGGCAGGCAAGATGATGAACTTCGGTATCAAAGTGGATAAGCAGGCAGGAAGCGGCGCTTATAAGCTTACATTGGTAAGCGAAAGCATCACTCCTTGGGAGAATGATTTGGTTAGTCATGATGCTACGGCGAAGGAGTATATTGTCATCAACTCTACTCCTGGAGGTTTGAAGAATGCCATTACTGCGGCTAATAAGGACTATACTCAGGTTCGAAATCTCAAGATTACAGGACAGATTGATTCTCGCGATTTCTATTTCATGAGAGACTCTATGATTTCTTTACAGGCTTTAAACCTTAAAGAAGTAAGAATTAAAGGTTATGGCCAAGTACAAATAGGAGTAGGAGATATTTTAGATGACCAAATTCCATGTAGTGCATTCTACAGAAATTCACAACTGGGAGGAAATGAAAACTTAACACGACTTGTTTTACCAGACACATTAGTTTCTATAGGAGCAAATGCTTTCTATGGTTGTAGATACTTATCCGGTTCATTGAATATTCCAGAAGGTGTTATAGAAATTCAAAGAGGTGCCTTTAATGGATGTACTTCTTTAAATGGTACTTTATCACTTCCTAGCACTCTCAAATATTTAGGAACTGCAGGTAATGGTGCTGATAACCAAACATCAGACGAAGGAACAGATTACTATGGAGGAGTATTTCAAGGATGTTCTAGTTTAACAGGAAATCTTATCATTCCTGACAATGTTGAACTCATCAGAGGTTATTGTTTTGCAGGATGCAAAGGCTTTTATGGAGAATTAAAATTACCATCAAAACTTAAAAGATTAGGAGTATGCGCCTTCCAAGGTTGCAATAACATTACTGGTTCTTTATCTTTTCCTCAAGGTATCAAAAGTATTCCATCTGCTGCATTTCAAGATTGCGGTTTTAATGGAACACTAGAACTACATGATGGCATTATCAATATTTCTAATGATGTTTTTTCAGGATGCCGATTCAAAGGAGAACTAAAACTACCAAAAGATTTAAAGACCATTTCAAATGGAGCTTTCTACAATAACGACTTCTCCGGCGAATTAGTTTTACCAAAACATTTAAGTGCCATTGGTGACAAAGCATTTGCATACAACTGGCGTCTTATGGGTATTCTTGAATTCCCAGAAGGACTTGAAAGTATTGGAGTTGGAGCTTTTGCACAATGCAAAAGCATTGAAGGGCTTGTTTTTCCTGAGAGCATGGAGACCATCAGATACGAAGCAAGCTATAATGAAGACGGAGGAGCATTCCAAGGTTGTTTCGGAATAAATAGTATAGTCTGTAAAGGAGACATGCCTGCATACGTTCAAAGCGGTGCTTTCGATGGCGTAGCTAAAGATAACTTCACAGTAGAAGTTCCAGAATCTGCCGTTTCCCTGTATCAATCAGCCAACGGCTGGCGCGAATTCAAGCGCATCGCAGCCCACCATGAGCTCGTTTGCCGTCCATCTGTAGCCTCCGCCCTGAGCACGGAGCACAAGCAGAAACTGGTGATTAACGCAGAAGGCGAATGGGAAGTAGCCAGCAAGCCAGACTGGTGTGAGGTTTCTCCTGCCAGCGGCAACAAGAAAACAGAAGTTACCCTGACCATCAAGGGAATGGCCAAGAATGCTGATAGCCGTGATGGAAAGGTGGTATTCCGACTGAAGGACAAAGACTACACCCACGAATGCAACGTTTCTCAGTATGGCTATGAATACGGTGAGGACGAATGGATTACCCTGCAGAAGGCAACCAAGGGCAACAAGGGTGGAATCAACATCGTTCTGCTCGGCGACGGCTTTAATGCAAAGGATATTGCCAGCGGAGACTATCTGAAGGATATCAAGCAGGAAGTGGAGTATTTCTTCGGTATTGAGCCTTACAAGACTTACCGTGATTACTTCAACATCTATACCGCCATTCCACTTTCTGCGGAATCGGGCGTGGGAACCGTGAATACCATCCGCTACAACCGATTCAACACCACCTTTACCGGTGGCGTAGGTTTGAAGGCAGATTACGACGAAGTATTCAGTTATGCTCTGGGTGCTCCAACCGTCAACAAGGGCAATCTGAATCAGACGCTGATCATCATCGTTCCTAATTCTACCGATTATGGTGGCATCTGCCAGATGTGGCAAGACGGATCGGCAATAGCCTTCTGTCCTCAGAGCACCTACGGCTATCCACTCGATACCCGAGGCGTCATCCAGCATGAGGCAGGCGGACACGGATTCGGAAAGTTGGGCGATGAGTACATTTATCACAATGCCTTCATCGATGCCTGTAGTTGTAGCTGCTGCGGACATGAAAGTGCTATCATCACAGCCAAATCGCACGGCTGGTATGACAACCTGGAGGTTACGGGCAAGATGCACAACGTAGGCTGGAGCCATCTGATCTTCGACGACCGCTACAGCGACATCGTGGATATTTACGAGGGAGGCTACATGCACAGCCGTGGCGTCTTCCGTTCGGAGCCGAACTCCTGCATGAACAACGATATTCCTTACTACAGCACCATCAGCCGTGAGAGTATCGTGAAGCGTATCAAGGCGTATGCAGGAGAAACCTACAGTTTCGAAGACTTCGTGAAGAACGACAAGCGAGATGCAGGAATCGTGGAAAGCCGTACCTTCGGCGGCAATGGCGACCAGCGCACCGCAGGAACCTATCAGCATGCTCCTATGATTCACAAGAGCAGTCCGCTGAAGATGGCAAAGGTGAGAAGGCACCGCTAATGGCGATAGCCAGGTTCATCATAGTATAGACCATTAAAATATAGAAAAATATGAAGAAACATATAATAAGATACGCAAGTTTTGCGTTCGCTATATTAGGAATGGTATCTTGCAGCGAAGAGCAGGAAACGGCTCTTCGCCCGCAGGATGCGAAATCCACACCGATGACTTTCCTGGTAAGCTATCCGGGACAAGCGACCCGTGCCACAGAAACCAGTTTTGAGCAGAACGACAGAATTGGTCTCTACGTGGCAGACGCAAAGGCGCAGCTGGAAATAGGAGGCAACCTGGTGAACAACGAGGCGCTTACCTACGACGGAAGCAAATGGGCGGCAGCCCGAACCCTCTACTGGGACAAGGGCACCTATACTGCCTATGCTTACTATCCCTACATGGAAGATGTAAGCAGCATTACAGACCAGCCCTTCAGCGTAGTCCTGGATCAAAGTACCGCCAAGAGCAAAGAAGCCCTGGGCGGCTATGAGGCAAGCGACCTGCTCTTTGCCAGCAGCAAGAACATTTCGGCATCAGCCTCACCCATCCCTCTCAACTTCAAGCACATCATGAGCAAGCTCAAGATAAGACTGGTAAAAGGAGAGGATTTCGAGGGCGACATGCCTACCACGGCCCAGGTAACCATCCACAACACGGTGCCTACTGCCACCATCGACCTGCAGGCAGGAGTGGCAACCCGTTATGTAAAGGGAACCCGAAAGAGCATCATCGCCCATCAGGACGATGCAACCAGCTATTCCGCCATCATCGTACCTCAGCGCATCGAAAACCGAATGCCGCTCATCGAGGTGGTGATGAAAGGCGTGAGCTATCTCTTCGAGAGCAAGTTCCAGTTTAAGCCGGGAACCGAGCATCTCGTCAACCTCATCATCTCCGACAATCCGGACCAGGTGAAGATTGACATCGGTGGAGAAATAACAGATTGGCAATAAGAATAAAAAATAATGAAGAAGACGGTAAGTATTTTATCCCTTCTGGTTCTCCTTCTTGGAGTTTGGGCGGCAGCACTATGGCTGTCGCCCTTCAATGCTTATAATGGGAGCAGCAAGGAAACCCGATACGGAATGAACGAAGGATTGGAACTGGTAGAACAGGAAAACGCCCAAGAGGGCAAGCGATACGTGGTGGAAGATGAAGACGGCAAAGAGCTGTTTGTCATCCCCTTACGTGGCTGTCTGCTCGACACCCGCTATCGCAACGGGCAGCTCCGATTCCGGGAGAAGAACACGAAAAGAGAAGGATACATTGACCGTCAAGGCAGGATTTTCCTGAATGAAAATGCCGGAGAATACAAACCGGCAGAAGACCGGAAAGACTTCGCAAATCTGATGGGGGAAAAGAAGGGCTTGGCAGATAGACCATCCGCAGGAGGCACAGAATCTACTGGAGGCACAGGCTCAACAGGAGCCGCAGGATTTGCCGCATCCGCCCAACCAGGTAGAAAATCAAGTGCCCTCTCGCAGGTAAATCTCAAGACGATGGCGCAGAGCAATCCCTTCTATAAGGAAGCCTCGAAAATCATGCAGGGAAAACTGGCAGAAACCGATGCCCGGCGCCGCCGCACCATCCTGAACTACTGCGAGCATTTCCGCACAGCCTACACCACCAAGGACATCGATTTCCTGCGGCAGGTGTTCAGCGACAAGGCGCTCATCATCGTGGGAAATGTGGTGAAATCTATCGCCAACGACGATAAATGCCAGGCAGAAAGCCGGGTTACCTTCGCCATCCATTCCAAGCGCGATTATCTTGCAAGACTTTCCAAGGTGTTTGCTGCCAATCAGAAAATCGACGTCAGATTTTCGGGGTTCCGCATCCTACGCCACCCTACGATGGACGGAATCTACGGTGTAACGCTCAGACAGCAATACAAGAGCGACCGGTATAGTGATGACGGCTACCTCTTCCTGCTCTGGGATTTCAGAGATAAGTCGATGCCGCTCATCCATGTGCGCACCTGGCAGCCAGCTGCCACCGTACACTCAGGCGATGATGTGATTAATATTCAAGACTTTAATTTAGAATAAAAGAAAATATGATGGGAGAAGTTAAAACCCAATGCCTGCTACTAGCCATGATTCTCTGGCTAGCCATTCCTTCTGCCCTTAGGGCACAGGAATTTTCGGTGGCTAGTTTCCGCCAGCTGCCCAACGACGTGAGCGCCTTTATCAACAATGTGCGTGATTTGAACGATGAAGCCTGCGCCCTGATCAAGGTAGTGGCTCCATCCGACTTTGCCTTCTCCTCCCCTCTCGGCATCGTGAAGCGAAAGGACGAAGTGGGCGAAATCTGGCTTTATCTGCCAAAGGGAACCAAGACCCTCACCCTGAAACATCCCGAATGGGGCGTGCTGCGCGATTACCGGCTGGGCAAACCGCTGGAGAGCCGAATGACCTACGAGATGAAGCTCAACCTGCCCAAGCCTCCCATCACGGAACTCCACGATACAATAGTAGAGATAAAGACCATCACCGACACCATCGCCATCGAGAAAGTGCGCCCCAAGATGCCACTCGCCTTCTACAGTCTGGCTACTCTAGCCCTGCACAAAGACGGCCCCTCTTACGGCATCTTCCTTGCCCTGATGCGCCGCCATGGTTTCTTTCTCCATGCCAGCAGCAATCTGAAAAGCCTGGGAAGCACGGAGGGCAACTGCGACAAGGATGGCTTCATCGGCGGAAGCAACATCAAGCCCTACTATTCGGGCGAAACCCGCCACACTAACTATACCATGACGGCAGGACTCATCCACCACATTACGCATGGCGTCTGCCTTTTCGAAGGCGTAGGATACGGCAAGTCGGCCACAGCCTGGCAACTGAGCGAGAGCGAAGGAAAAGGTTATCTGATCAACGACGGATTTTCTGATAAAGGAGTAACCGCAGAACTGGGAGCCCTGGCTTCCTTCGGAAAACTCAGTATTTCAGCCTCAGCCATCACCATCGCCGGAAAGCAATGGCAAGGCTGCATCGGAATAGGAATCAAACTGGGAAAATCAAAAACCGGGAAATCAAGCCGAGAAAAATAATACAGGAAAATAAGAATGAACATCAAGATGAAAAGTAAACTGATTATATATTTAGGAATGATACTGGCTATTCTCACGGCATGCAGCAGCGAGAAACCCACCCATCTGGAACCGCATCTTGCCACTCTCCCTGCTTCCGGCATTACCCGAAACGAGGCCACTCTGCACGGTTCTGTTTCGCTGGAGGGAGAGACCACCCTGCCTACCCTTTCCTTCAGATACGGAGAGACAGAGGAAATGGCGCTCACTTCAAATCCTATCAGCCTTTCAGATGAAGACAGCAACCCTTCGGGGAATGGCCATTCCACCAAGGAAGTGGCACTCTGCATGATGGGGCTGAAGGCAGGTACCACCTATTATTATATGCTGCAGGGAAGCAACGGCAGAACCACGCTCAGCAGTAACCCGATGAGCTTCACCACCCTGCCCAACGAAAAGCCAGCCCTTAACGATCCGCAGGTTCTGAGCTATGGTCCCTGTAGCATCATCGTGGGCTTCGACATCGCGGCAAATGGCGGTGAAGAGATTACGGAAGCAGGATGTTATTATGCAGAGGATACAGAGGATGCAGAAAAGGCAGAAGAAAGCGGAGAAGGCGATGCAACCCCTACGCAGCAAAAGGCGAAGATAGAAAACTACCAGGGAGCCATCGGAGCGCAGCAGGTGAAACTCAACGACCTGAAATTCAACACCACCTACAGAATCTGGGCTTACGCCCAAAACCGGGTAGGCGAAACCAAGAGCCAAGCCATCACCTTCAGAACTTCAGACGCCGTAAAACTGCAGGAAGCAGGAAAACTGAGCGAACTGATGGGCAATCATCTCTACGAATACACCCAGCTCACGATAGCCGGCGACCTGAATGGAGACGACCTGAGATGCCTGAGAACGATGGCAGGAAGAGACATCAACGATGAAACGACGGACGGAAAACTTGCCGACATCAACCTGGCTGATGCCCACATCGTAGCAGGAGGAGGCGACTTCGGACCTTATCATCGCCACACCGAAAATCAGGTGGTGGGTCAGGGATTCCTTGCCCAATGCAATCAGCTCAGCCACATCCTCTTTCCATCGGATGTCACCAAGATAGAGAAAGATGCGTTTGCCGGCTGCACCTCTCTGAAGGAAATAGAGATTCCAGCCTCTGTAAGCCAGCTGCTTCCATCAGCCGGTTGCACCGCACTGGAAAGCATCCAGGTTTCGAAAGCCAACACCCACTACAGCAGTCTGGATGGAGTACTGTTTAATGCAGCCGGAACCGAAATTCTCTGGTTCCCGATGGGTAAACAGGGCGACTACACCCTGCCTTCCACTCTTTCTGGCATCGGCGATTATGCTTTCAAGGAATGCAGCATCACCCGCTTCATCTTTCCGGATAATTTTTCAGAAATAGGACAGGGAGCGCTGATGAACAGCCTGGTGGAAGAGGTTTCTCTGCCAGCCCAACTCAAGCTGATTCCTACGGGCACCTTCCAGGGATGCACCCGCCTGAAGGTGGTAAGATTGGGAGAGAAGACAGAGCTCGTCTCTGATTACGTGTTCGACGGCTGTCCGCTCACCGACCTCTACGTCGATGCCTCCTATCCACCCGTATGCAATACGAATGCTTTCACCACCAAGGGCACTCCTTTCCTCCCTACCTGCGTGCTTCACGTACCGGCAGGCAAGAAGAAGCTCTATCAGAACAACAGAAGCTGGAGCAAGTTTGAACACATTATTGAGCAGTAAAAACAAAAAAACACTTAGAATATGACAACACCTGAAATAGAAGAATTAAAGTCTCTCGTGGAGCAGGAATACGGCAAAATACTAGCCACCACCACCGACTTTGAGGAATTCTCGTTCTTCCTCGAAAAGCATACAGGCGGCAAGGTTTCACCCTCAACCCTGAAGCGACTCTACGGTTATGTGAGCGACAACCACAAGCCACGCATGGTGACGCTCGATATTCTTGCGCAATATATTGGGCACAAGAACTACATGGAGTTCAAGCAATGGCTGAAGACCAGCACCCGCTACAACTCCTCGTTCTTCAAGGCAAGCCAGCTGGTAAGCAGCGACCTGAAGAAGGGTACGGAGATTGCCATCGGATGGAGTCCCAACCGCATTCTGCGCCTACGCTATCTGGGCAAGAGTACCTACGAAATACTTTCCTCAGAAAACAGCAAGCTTGAAGCAGGCGATCATTTCGTTACCGGATGCTTCATCAAGGAGCAGCCACTCTATCTGCCTTACATCGAGCGAAACGGCGAGCGTACCGCATCGTTCGTGGCAGGAAGAAACGGAGGTCTCACCCTTATCAGCATCATCAGCCAATGAAAACAGCATCAGATAAATCAATAAACACAACATCAGATAAGCCGATGAAGACAACATCAGGATTCACGGAAGATATCAACAAGGAGATGAACGTTGCCGACCCCCAGCCGGTGGAGTCTAAGTTCAGCAACCTCAGCCAATGCTACGTCTCCATCTCTGGGCACACCCGCATCTTCACAGCCACAAGATACGGCAAGCGCTACATGCTGAAATGCCTGAAGAACGATTTCCTCTATACGCCCATCTACCGACAGGCATTGACCAAGGAATTCGAGATAGGTCTGCAGTTGGAGCACCCCAACATCTGCCATACCATAGGCATGGAAGAAGTGGAGAACCTGGGCACCACCATCGTGATGGAATACATAGATGGCGACACGCTGCAATATCTGATAGACCAGCAACTGCTGACGGCGGAAATGGCGCACAAGATAGCCCACGAACTGATGGACGCCCTGGAATACATGCATAACAAACAGATGATTCATCGCGACCTGAAACCCGCCAACATCATGGTAACCCACAATGGCAAGAACGTGAAGCTCATCGATTTCGGACTTTCCGACAGCGATTCCTTCACCATTCTTAAACTGCCGGCAGGAACCTCGGGCTACATCGCCCCGGAACAACTCCTGCAGGGAGCCAAATCAGACCCTCAGTCAGACATTTATTCGCTGGGCATGGTGCTTCTCGACATGGCGAAGGCCACCCACGACAGGCACCTCAGGCAGACGGCAGAAGTATGCATAAGCCGCGACCTGAGCATCCGTCCCAAGAGCATCCGCGAAATAAGAGAACACAAGCATGAATCGCCCCTGCTGAAGGCAGGCGGTATCGTTCTCGGCATCATCGCCCTGCTGCTCATCAGCCTCATCGCCTTCACCTATTATCATAGGGCGCAGTCAAAAGAGAAGCAGAATGTGCCGACAGAAAACGGCAAGAATGATTCGCCGGATGATAACGCCAACGAGATTCAGGACTATCAACTCTGGCAAAGATGATGAGAAAAGTGATAGTTTTTAAACATAATTATCCTATTATCTTCTTATTTTTGCCTGAATTGGTGTAACTTTGCAACCAATTATGGAACAGATTTCACCAATTCAGGCATTGTTGCAGCAACGCACCCTGCTCCAGCTGGAGTATTACACCGAGAAGGAAGCCTTCCGCAAGCTCACCGAACAGATGGGCATGAAGCGAAAGGTGAAACGAGGTGATGCCTGGTTCCCGCTACAGGTGGGAAAGAGCTTTTATAATTCGCTGAACCAAACAGCCATCGAGGTATTCCGTACCTCGGATCAGGATATCGAGCACAATTTTGAGTTCGGTCACCCCGTCATGTTCTTCAGAGGTGAAGAACAGATCAAATATTTCTCCTTCACCGGCACCGTGAGCTATGTGGATGGTGACAGAATGGTGATTACCGTTCCTGATTCTGCCCCGCTGCTCGATTTGCAGCAGTCTACGGAGCCTATCGGCGTACAGTTGTCCTTCGACGAAACCAGCTACAAGCTGATGTTCGAGGCTTTGGATAGAGTGATGAAGGCGAAGAACAACCGTCTGGCTTATCTCCGCGACTTGTTCTATTCGCATCAGAAGGCGGGCAGATTCTCGTTTGCCCCAATGAAGTTTCCTTGGCTCAATCCTACCCAGGAAAGAGCTGTGAATGAGGTGCTCTGGGCGAAGGATGTGGCGATTGTTCACGGACCTCCGGGAACCGGAAAGACCACCACCCTGGTGGAAGCCATCAACGAAACCCTGATGAGGGAGAGTCAGGTGCTGGTGTGTGCACAAAGTAACATGGCGGTGGATTGGATTTCAGAAAAACTGGTGGATAGAGGCATCAACGTGCTCCGCATCGGAAACCCTACCCGTGTGAACGACAAGATGCTGGGCTTCACCTACGAGCGCCGCTTCGAGAGTCATCCCGACTATCCGCAGCTCTGGGCTATCCGCAAGGCTATCAGAGAATTAAGAAAAAACAGGAAGAAAGGCAGCGAGAACTATCATCAGAAGATGGATAGGCTGAAGAGCCGTGCCGCAGAGATAGAAATCCGCATCAATTCTGAACTCTTTGGCGAGGCACGTGTCATCGCCTGCACCCTGGTGGGTTCTGCCCACCGGTTGCTGGAGGGAATGAAGTTCGGCACCCTGTTTATCGACGAGGCAGCGCAGGCTCTGGAAGCCGCCTGCTGGATTCCGATGAAAAGAGCCAGCCGGGTGATTCTGGCAGGCGACCATTGCCAGTTGCCGCCTACCGTGAAGAGTATTGCGGCATTGAGAGCCGGACTGGGCAAGACCCTGATGGAGCGCATCGCCGAAAACAAGCCCGAGGTAGTAACCCTGCTGAAAATCCAATATCGCATGAACGATGAAATCATGCGATTCTCCAGCGACTGGTTCTACGGGGGCAAGGTGGAGAGTGCGCCTCAGATTAAATACCGCAGCGTATTGGATTACGACCATCCGATAACGTGGATTGATACTTCCGACAAGGAACCGGCAGATACGATAGAAGAAGGCGAAGATCTGAACTTCAAGGAGCAGTTTGTGGGCGAGAGTTTCGGGCGTATCAACAAGGCTGAAGCCGAGCTTACCCTGCTCACCCTGGCGGAATACTTCACCAAGATAGGCAAGCAGCGGGTATTGAGCGAGAGCATCGACGTAGGCATCATTTCGCCTTATCGTGCCCAGGTGCAGTATCTGAAGAAGCTCATCAAGAAGTATGAATTCTTCAAGCCTTACCGCCGTCTCATCAGCGTAAACACGGTGGATGGTTTCCAGGGTCAGGAAAGAGACGTGATTCTCATCTCGCTGGTGCGTTCCAACGATGAAGGCCAGATCGGTTTCCTGAAAGACCTCCGCCGCATGAACGTGGCGATGACGAGAGCCCGCATGAAGCTCATCATCCTGGGCAACAAGGACACGATGACGAAGCATCCTTTCTACAAGAAACTGTGGGAGTATGTGGAGGCAATCAATAATAACGGATAAAATAGTTATACAAACGAGTTAAGACAACAATATGCTACAACGAGACTACATACAGCGACTGATTCGCGAGTTTATGGCGGCACTCGAAAGAATGCTCGAAAAGAAAGAGGTGGAGGTGAGACGTGAGAAGATCAGGGAACTCTACGACCAATACGTAGGCCCTTATGCCTTCTACAGCATCGCCACCATCGAGGATGTGATGAAGGCAATGGCAGGAATTGCCGACGAGGAGAAGCGACTCTCCAAGATGGACATGCTTGCCGAGCTCTACTATCACGAGGCTGACATGGTGGGACAGCCAGCAAGAGATGAACTCCTGAACAAGGCCTTCATGCTCTTCGATTACGTGGAAGCCCACGGAGATACGTTCTCCATCGAGCGCCGCAACAAAATGGCACAAATCAAACAGAAAATAGGAGATGCGCTCAAATAAAGAGTGCATCCTCCTTTTATATTTTTAGGATAACAAAAACTAATCATAAAGTTCAATGGTCAAAGTTCAAAGTTCAAAGTCAACAAACGACATGACTATAGGTTCGCCCTTGCGAGCCATCATCAAATTTGCGATTCCACTAATCCTAGGCTACATCCTTCAGCAGATGTATCTCATCATCGATGCCGCCATCGTGGGAAGATGGATTGGCGTGGGAGCTCTTGCGGCAGTAGGCGCATCCAGCTCCATCATGTTTCTCATCATGGGCTTCTGCAACGGCTCCTGTGCCGGTTTCGCCATCCCTATCGCCCAGGCTTTCGGCGCCAGGGATTACGCCAAGATGCGGGCTTACGTGAGCAACAGCATCCGCATTGCCATCTGCTTTGCCGTGGTCATCACCTTTCTTTCCTGCATCTTCTGCGGAAAGATTCTGCACCTGGTGAATACGCCGAAGGAGGTGTTCGATGATGCCTACATCTTCCTGATGCTGCAGTTTGCGGCAATTCCTTTTACCATCGCCTACAACCTGCTCTCCGGTCAGATTCGTGCTTTGGGCAACTCGAAACAGCCTTTCTATTTCCTCATTACCGCCTCGGTTATCAACATTATTCTCGATGGCATTCTGATTCTCGGCATGGGACTGGGCGTAGAGGGAGCAGGCATTGCCACCTGGCTATCGCAGGGAATCTCCGTGCTGCTCTGTATCTGGTTTATCAAAAAGAAGATGCAGATTCTGATTCCGAAGGATGAGGAAAGGAAATTTGATAATAAAAAGGTAAGCATTCTGCTGAACAACGGCGTTCCGATGGGTCTGCAGTTCTCGATTACCGCCATCGGCCTCATCATGCTCCAGAGTGCCAACAACGCCTTGGGAACGGTTTATGTGGCTGCATTTACTGCCTCTATGCGCATCAAATATCTCTTTACCTGCGTATTCGAGAACATCGGAGTAGCGATGGCTACCTATTGCGGTCAGAACCTGGGAGCCCGGAAGCTGGATAGAATCGGTCAGGGCGTAAGGGCTTCCATCAAGATGATGCTGGCTTATTTCGTCTTCACCTTCCTGCTCATCTATCCGTTTGCCGATGAGATGATGATGCTCTTCGTGGATAAGGGCGAGGCGGAGGTGGTGACCTATGCCGCCCAGTTTATGCGCATCGCCAACTATTTCTATCCTTGTCTGGGCTTGCTCACCATCCTGCGCTACAGCATTCAGGGCTTGGGTTACAGCAACCTCTCGATGCTGAGTGGCGTGATGGAAATGATAGCGAGATGCGGTGTGAGTCTCTGGCTGGTACCAGCCCTGGCGTGGACGGGAGTCTGCTTCGGCGACCCTGTGGCGTGGGTCATGGCAGATCTCTTCCTCATTCCCGCCTTCCTGTGGCTTTATAAGCATCTGAAGAAGGAGCAAGTCCGATAGGGTAATTTTGACGTTTTAAAAATTTGCATTAAAAAATATTCTGCTAAGGGTTAGGAAAATGAAAATTCGATTGTAATATAGACAAAAGAAAAGAAATAAAGTAATGCAAATAAACAAAGAAACGATAGAACAGCTCTTCCGGCAGCATTATCTGAGGATGTACCAATTGGCCAGGGTACTTCTGAAGGATGATGCAGCCAGCAAGGATGTGGTAAGCGAAGTCTTTGCCGATGTGCTCGACGGAAAGACTCAACTGGGTCTTGATAACGAGACAATAGCCAGCGAACCGCCCCTGCCTTCCGCCAACGCCGGGAGCTATCTTCTGGTGTGTGTGCGCCATAAATGCCTCAACCTGTTGAGCCGACAGAAGATGAAAGACCGGGTTCATCATCTCCTGAAAGCCGATACTTCGCCTTCGATAGCTCCCCTGGAAGCGACGATTGCCGAAATAGACAGGGAGACCGAAAAGTACGAAGCAATTCTGGCTTATATGGATGCTGAACTCACGCCACAAACCCGCAAAGTACTCGATCTCCGCTTTCGGCAGAAACTGAAATATCGGGAGATTGCTACGGAATTGGGCATCAGCGAAGTGGCAGTTTATAAGCATCTGGCGCAAGGCATCAGAAAATTAAAGCAAAAGTTTAACCCTTAGCAGATTTATTATGGACAAGTTTGAAAAAATACTGGATATCATCGACCATCAGGAGAAGTATTCTGATGAGGAGATTCGTGAAATATTGCAGGATGAGGAATGCCGAAAACTCTATCAGACGATGGTAGAAGTGGATTCTGCACTTGAAAGCCCCTCTCCTATTATTAATGTAGATGAGGAATGGGAGAAATTCAACCAGGAGCATCAACTTCAGGAAGAAGCAACTCATCCTATAACTTCCTGGCGTAAACTGGCAGCATCCATCGCCGGCTTTGTCTTGATTTCGGGTATTGCCTTTGCCGCAATCCATACTTACATCAAGCGCAGCCAGGAACCAACCCAGGTAACCGCAGACACTCATCCGGAAGCCATAAAATCAGATTCCGCAAAGCAGGTAGCAGCAAAGGATTCCCTGACTCATCCGAAACCAGAAAAGCCAGCCATTCACAAGACTTTCGAGAATGTGGCTTTCGAGCAGATGATTTCAGAGATTGCTTCTTATTATGATTTACAAGTGAAGTTTGAGAATAACGAGGACAAGACCCTCCGCCTCTATTACGAATGGAACAGTCATTCGAGCATCGAGAACATCGTAAAAGAACTGAACCAATTCGAGAACGTAAACATCGAATTGCAACAAAACAAGCTGATTGTAAAATAACAAGCTTATCAAAAGTAAGCATAATATTATCGACTCTCAAAGTAATCATAAAGTTCAATGTTCAAAGCTCAAAGTTCAAAGTTAAAAAGTATCATTATGAGAAGATTTTCAGCCATCATATTCCTGCTGTGCACGTTCGCCCTGGCGATGAGCGCACAGCACATCCAGCGCAACTATCACAACCGCAGCATGTCGGACGTCCTCATCGACCTCGACAAGGCTTCCAAGCGCTACAAAATCAGCTTCATCTACAACGAACTGGAGGATTTCACGGTTACCCAGAACGTGAAGACAGCCAATATTCCCGATGCCATCCACAAGGTAATCGGTTTCTATCCGATGCAGATGACCGTGGGCGACAGCCTCATCACCGTGGAGTGCATACGCAAGAGCGAGCGCAAGCTGATAGGCAGACTGATAGACAATCACAATCTTCCTGTAGAATTCGCCAACATCCAGCTGCTCAACCCGAAGGATTCCTCCTTTCTCTGTGGAGGCGTGAGCAACGCCAATGGCGATTTCGTCATCCCCTGCCAGCAGAAGCAGGTCCTCATGAAGGTTTCTTTTGTAGGCTATAAGACCATTTGCAAGCTGGTATCTATTGCCCGCATCGGAAATGTGAGGATGCAGGCGAATGCCTATCAACTGGGCAAAGTGGAAGTAAAGGGCAAGCTGCGTATCGACCACGGCGACCATGCCTCTTATACATTCTCTGACGAACAGATCAGGAACTCACGCCATTCACAGGATCTTCTGGGAACACTCCCGGGAATCTATACCGATCCGATGACTGGCAAGACATCCAGTATGACCGGCAAATCCATCAAGATTCTCATCAACAACGTGCCGATGACGAGCGAGAACGACTTGAAGGCTATTGCCGCCAACAAAATAAAGAAGGTGGAATACTACGAAGATCCTCCTATCAGATACGGCGATGTGGGCATCTTGATGAACATCATTACCAAGCCGCTTGATACGGGTTATACTACCGGTTTTGACGTGTCCAGTGCCTTGACCACAGGGTTTAGCGATGACAATGTGTATTTCAAGTACAACAAGGGCAATCATCAGTTTTCCTTCGATTACAGCATCAACGTGAGAAACTATCGTGACTGGATAGAAGACAACCAGTATTCCTTTAAGCTTGACGACCAACAGGCTGTCTATGATTACCATCTGCACAAGCGTTTTGGCTATACCGACAACAAGTTCAACCTGAAGTATGCTTACAGCAAGCCAGATGACGTAACCTTCCAGGTCACCTTTTCGCCAGAATTGTCACATAAGTTCAACCGGGGAAATAGCGAGGTTGCGACGCAAGGGAACGAGGCTTGGAAGGATGGTTTCGGAAACACGAAGGATATTGTAGATTACGTGAAACCTGCAGTAGATCTCTATCTCAGCAAGCAGTTTGCCCATAAGCAGACACTCGATGTGGACGTGCTCGGCTCTTACTTCAACACCAGGCAGCAAATGCTCAACCGGCAATGGCCTTCCGACAAGGATAGCATCTTGACCGATGACGACATGCACTCCAGGAGCCACATCTATTCCCTGATAGGAGAAGCAGATTATACCAAAGAATGGGAGCAGGGAGAGCTATCGGCAGGAGTTTATACCTGGAATAAGTGGAGCGACTATAATGTGCGCAATATCCTTTCCGGCTATGAGCCATCCAAGTATTCTTCATGCATCAAGATCAATACGGTTTATGCCCAATACCAGAACCATATCGGCAAGTTTACCTATCGCATAGGCGTAAAGAGCACGTGGAGAACCCAGAGCTATCAGGATCTCACCTATAACAACAACTATATTCTTCCGTTGCTGTATTTATCTTATAAGCTGAAGAACGGTTCGTTGCAGCTGCTATCATCCAGCGGCACCAATTACCCAGCTATCTCAACATTGAGCGAGAACATGACGATTGTCATCCCCGGACTGATGAAGCAGGGCAACCCGAATGTAAAGGCTACGATGGAATGGGGACCGATATTCAGATACACCTATAATGATGCGATGCTCTACCTGCAAGTAGCACTTTATGGAATCTATAATGACAAGGTAATTACACCTTATTATTATTGGACCACGGTGAACGACAAGCGCAGCATAGTTTCTACCTATGAAAACGGCAGTTTCTATTGGCGTTATGGCACAGGCTATTATCTTCAGTTCAAGCCGTTCAAGAACGAGGTTTTGAAACTGATGGTGGGTGGAGGTTTTGAACGAGAGGTAATCAGCAATTCCTATGGTCGCCATTGCTACTGGTGGAGTCCATTCAAATATGGCATCAACTTCCGGAAGGGAAACTGGGGAGCATCTTACCAGGGAAATATTCCTTCGAAGATGGCTGTCTTGGACTATCGCAAGGCGGATGAGCCTAAGAGTGAATTCTCTGCTTTTTATCAGAAGGGAGCCTGGCGTTTCTCGCTCTATGGCATGTGGATGTTTGCTCCTGCCAAGTACGAGAGCCGGTCGTTCGACAATCCGATTATGAACCAGACGGAACAGCACATCATCAAGGATAATCGCCGCATGCTGATGCTGGGTGTCAGCTACAACTTCTTCTCCGGAAAGAAGAAGAACATCCGGAAGAACATCAACAACTATGATTCAGATGCTGGCGCATTCAAGTAAAAGCCGTCTTCGCTTTTCCCGAAATCACAAATAAGCAAAAGGCTGGACTTCCTTACCCGAAGTTCAGCCTTTTTGCATGTTATCAGAATTCCAGTAGCCATTTCCATAGAGGGATTATCTCTATGCGGCAATCATCCTTCTCTACAATATCCTCCTCGTCCTTTGTCACAACAATCATCCGCTTGACATTCTGGACAGAAGAAAGCTTGATCAGCCCATCTGTCTCCCGCCGGAAAGTATCGGGATCTGCCATAGAGTAGGAAACCTGTATGGCCAATTCTTCTTCCGGAATCACAAAATCTACCTCGGCATTCCTGCTGTTCCAGAAAAAGCTGCCGTCACCATATTTCCGCCTGAGCATGACGGCAACTATGTTTTCCAGCAACGAAGTGTCTGCATCTACAAGAAAAAGATGAAGCAAACCATTGTCCGTAAAATAATACTTGCGGTTGGATTCCTTGTCCTGCAACTTTCCGAACAAATTCTCATACGGCAAAATGAGCCAGGTGTCAGCCATGTAGCCGACATAATCTATCGTGGCATCCGTACTGAGTTTTTTGCCGGTACTGCTCACGATGCTGGCTATTCTGCTGTAAGATAATGGCTGCTTCACGCTTTCTGCCATCTTGCGAATCATTACCCGCAGGGCATAGTCGTTACGAATCTTATATCGAGCCACCAAATCACCGAAGAAGATTTTGCTGAAGAGATTGCTCATCCACGACCTCGGCTCCTTCATCCCCACCGTCTCAGGCAAACCTCCATGCTGGAAATAGATATTAGAGAGTCTTACAATATCCTTAGCGTAAGCATAGAGGGCATTCTTTGCCTTTACATCAATACCGCTCGCCTTCAGATATTCGGCAAAGGAATAGGGATACACCTCATGTATCATGTACCTGCCACCGAGTGTTGTCGCAATCTCGCTGCTCAACATCTTGGCATTACTACCCGTGATGTAAACCTGATATTTCTGATCTGCTAACCTGCGGGCAAACTTTTCCCATCTATCTACCAGCTGAACCTCGTCGAGGAAGAAGATAGGACGACTGTCATACATTTCTTCATAACAGGTTTTTATCAGGTCAAGGTCGGTCACATCCAAGGAGTCAATACGGTCATCCTCGAAGTTGAAGTACAGGATTTCCTCCCGCTTATGCCCCTGTTCCAGCAGCTGTGCTATGCGCTGATACATCAGATACGATTTTCCTGCGTGTCTCAATCCTACAAACACGTAATTCAGTCCATCCATGAGCTCTACGTCACGATGAACCAGTTCTACTTGAGTAACATAAGCCTGATACTCTATTATCAGTAATTTAATCAAATCCTTCGTCATAATTCCCTTTCTTTTTACTGAATCCGGTGCAAAGATACACATTTTATCGTTTATAGACGACAAAAGCAACAACTTTTTATCGTTTATAGACGATAAAAACGCATCAATTCTATCGTTTATAGACGACAAGCATCATTTTTCAACGCAATCTACGTGTCTTATACGTGAAAAAGTTGCTTTGGGCTTTCCGTTTTGACCGATGACGATTGGTTCTGTCCGTTATAGAACTACTTGCAAAAAATAATCTTTCCAACTGGGAAAATATTTTTTTCCAGTTAGAAAGATGAAATTCTATTATTCAGTATTCGTTATGGAAAACCTTGTAGGGGTCCATCTGCTGCATTTTCTCCTTGATTTTCTGCTCTATTCCCTCTGATGGTTCCGGAATTTCGGCACCCATTTCCTTGGCAGCAGCCTCATCCTCGGCAGCACCGGCACTATCACCCAGACTTCTGCGAACCTCGCTGCGCTCGCGATACGCATCAATAGAGAAAGGATTTACCTCCATCACCTTACCGTAGGTCTGTTCAGCCTCCTCCATCTTTCCCTGCGCCTTCTCTACACGAGCCTTCAGTAACAGCACATCCTCGTTGCCCGGAATATGCTCATAGAGGAAAGTTGCATCGAGTTCTGCCTCGGAAAGCTGAGCCTGATCCAACAGGATGCTGCCACGAAGCAATCGGGCGGCATAGAAATCCTCACGCTTGCCTATCGCCTCAGTCAGCATCGACACGGCACGGATGGGTTCGCCCAATCCCCGGCAAGCCTTGGCATAACAGAGATAGGTCTGCAGATTCGATGTGTCCAGGTGAAGTGCCTTATCGCATACCTCCGACATAGCAGTATAGTTCTCCATCATATACGCCACATCCGCCATACGCAGCAACACCGCCACGTTGTCGGTCTGGGCTTCCGAGAGAATCTGCAACTGCTCGTAGGCTTTCTGCAGGTCGCCCATAGAGATGTAAGCCTGCGAGAGATAGTCGCGGCATTCCAAATCTTCGGCATTCAACTGCAGAGCGTGTTCCAAAGACTTGGCTGCAAGGTCAAATTGATGCATGCGGAGAGCACGAACACCATCATATTTCACCATGTCGAAGTCTTTTTCCTTCTCCTGTTTCACTTCCTCAGTAGTCTTTTGGCCACCAAATAGCTTTTTAAATATGTTCATAATCCCACTATTTTTTTTAGGTTTTGAATTGTTTATTGTTGAAATCGTATCAAACGACAGGGCAAAGATACAAATAAAATCCAAAAAACGCCCCTTTTTTGGAAGAAATATTTTCTTTTTTTCTGATTTCGGAAAGTAGAAAACTTATTTAACTGTTTGATTATTAATATTTTAGACAGAAGCAAGCTAATTGGAACGCAGCCCCAGGGAAATCCCCCTTTTCTCTAGAAGGCAAGCCCAATCCATTTGCTTTTCACCTTAGGAACAGAAAATGATAGGAAAAACATTAATTTTCCTTAAATAAGCCGCTTTCTTGGATTATTTCAAAGTATAGTTAGAAATATTTTCGTATCTTTGCAACTGAAAGTCCCTTGAAAAAGTGGCAGAACAGAGCAAAAAGTCCCTTGAAAAACGTGCGTGAATTCAAGAAAAGTCCCTTGGAAAACGTGCACAGCATCAAGAGTAGCACATTATAAATCATTAGAAGACAGATGTTTAAACGAAAAATCGAGAAATATCTCAAAGAATGGAAAAGTGATGAGCATAAAATGCCTCTCATCATCAAAGGATGTCGCCAATGCGGAAAGACATTCTCTGTACTCGATTTTGCCCATAAGAATTATGAGCATGTTGTGTATATTGACTTTTTCCAGCACCCAGAATACAAGTCGGTATTTGATGGTGGCCTGGACATCGATATTCTCTGCATGACACTTTCTACCTTAATACCTGATGCCAATTTCGTATCGGGCAAAACCTGCATCATCTTTGACGAGATACAGGAATGCCCACGTGCTCGCACAGCCTTGAAATTCTTCAAGACTGATGGCAGATACGATGTCATCGGTACGGGTTCCCTGCTGGGAGTCAGCGGTTACCATACCAATGCTTCGTCAGAGGCTCCAATTCCTGTTGGTTACGAGACTATCATAGACATGTATCCAATGGATTTTGAGGAATGGCTTTGGGCAAATGGCATTAAGAAAATGACCATCGACTACCTGCATCGCTGCCTGGAAGAAAAGACTCCAGTACAAGAAGCCATCCACGAAAGAATGCGCCAACTGCTGCTGCAATATTGCATTGTTGGCGGAATGCCAAGAGCCGTGAGCGTATTTATGGAAACTCATAATATGCAAAACGTGCTACGGATGCAGCAAGCCATCATCGAAGAATACAAAGTAGATATGCTGAAATATGCTCCACAAGCAGACAAGTCGAGAATCAGAGAATGCTTCGAGTCAATTCCACGTCAACTGAGTAAGGAAAACAAGAAATTCGCATACGCCACAGTACGCCCCAACGGCAGAGGACGTGACTATCAAGGCAGTTTGCAATGGATAGAAGATGCTGGCATTATCCGCCGTTGCTACAACCTGTCTGCGCCCGAACTTCCACTTGATGGCAACTCCATTCCCGACCAGTTTAAAGTTTACATGGCAGATACAGGGCTTTTCATCAGTATGCTCGAACCAGGAACGGCAGCTGACATTCTGCAAGGCAATCTCTATGGATACAAGGGCGCCATCTTTGAAAATCTGGTGGCCGACATTTTTGGCAAGATGAATCGCAAGCTCTATTATTTCCGCAAGGATTCGGGTTTGGAAATCGATTTTGTTACAAGATACGAAGGCAAATGCATATTGGTAGAAGTAAAGGCAAGCAACGGAAACATTAAAAGTGCCAAGACCATCCTTTCGAACCCCGAAAAGTATCACGTATCTCAAGCCATCAAACTGGGAGATGTAAATGTGGGAACAGCCCCACAAACACTCATTCTTCCCCTCTACATGGCTTTTCTGCTGAAAAACAAATAATCTTCGTTAAAATATCGGAATTCTAAGAATAATCCCGACAGAAATGATTAATTTTGCAAATAAAAACAGAATGACTGTAGATAAATGCAGAGGATAACGCATAAGAGAATCAGAATTTCCTGGCTGCTGCTATTGGTTTACCTGCCGATGCTGCTGGCCGTTACGTTTCACCATCATGGTGAAGCGCAGGGAACTCATGCTGATTTCTATTGTGCCGATTGTGCCCATCATGTTCATCACGACGGGCATCTGATAGCCCTGCAGAATACCATGCACGACTGTGTGCTTTGCCAATTGCAAAGCACTCCTTATCTGGCTCCAGCCCTCGTGGTTTGGGTTGCCATCGCCGTGCTCCATCTCTCCCCTCGCCGTGCCTTCTGCTCTCCTTGCTTGTGCAGGGCGAAGGGGGTAAAATCTACCCGTGCTCCACCTTATTCTCTGTTTTATAAATAATTGAATATTAACAGAATAAGGTAACAAATAACATAATGAGAACAATATTGAAATCAATATTGCTGATGAGTCTGTGCTCATCGGCAACAGTCCCTGCTATGGCTATAAACAGAGCAAATCATGATAAGAAGGAAGCAAACATTCATGAAGAAGAGGCAAACGATTCTACCAGACACCAGCCGCTGACGGAATCGAGCGTGAAACTGAACGAAGTGGTGGTAACAGGCTTGACGGGCAGCCAGAAACTCAAGCAGTCGCCTGCACCCATCTCTTTCGTTTCTGCCCGCCAACTCGAAATGCAGCCTTCTACCAACATCATCGACGCCATCGCCCACCAGCCAGGCGTTTCGCAGATTACCACGGGAAGCGGAATTTCAAAACCCGTGATCCGTGGCCTGGGCTATAACCGCGTGGTAGTAGTGAACGATGGAATCAGACAGGAAGGACAGCAATGGGGCGATGAACACGGAATAGAAATCGACCCCGCTTCGGTTCATTCCGTAGAGATCCTGAAAGGTCCGGCAAGTCTTATGTATGGCTCGGATGCGATGGCAGGCGTCCTCATCTTCCACTCCGCTCCTACCCTTGCCAAGGGCGACATGAGAGCAAATTTCTCAACGGGTTATCAAACCAACAACGGACTTTTTGATTATTCGCTCAACTTTGCCGGCAACCAGGGCGGATTTGTATGGAACACCCGCTACAGCGGAAAGATGGCGCATGCCTACAAGAATAAATACGATGGTTACGTATTCGGTTCTTCACTCCGAGAACAGGCCCTTTCGCAGCTCCTCGGCTGGAATTATCGCCAGGGGCATTCGCATCTCACACTCGATTATTATCATCTCTCTCCGGGCATCGTAGAGGGAGAAAGAGATGAGAAAACGGGCGAGCTGGAAATTCCGGAAGGCTACGATGCCAAGAGTTACGGCAAGCCGATGCCTTATCAGCAGATTCATCATTACAAGGCTGTACTTGATAATTCCTGGTTCCTGGGCGACGGCAATCTGAAGTTCCTCCTGGGTTATCAGCAGAACCGCCGTCAGGAGTTTGAGGAGGAAGAGAATCCGAAGGAATGCGGACTCGATTTCATGCTCCATACCATGAATTACGACCTGCATTATCTCTCGCCGGAAATGAATGGATGGAAGTTCTCTACGGGCATCAACGGCATGTGGCAGCAGTCGATTAATAAAGGTTCTGAATTTCTGATTCCAGCCTATCATCTCTTCGATTACGGCGTGTTTGCCACGGTGAGCAAGGAGATAGGCAAGCTGAATCTGAGCGGCGGCATCAGATACGATCATCGCCACCTGCACAGCGAGGCTTTGAGAGAAGAGGATGATGCTGAATCGAATGATTCTTTCCGTTTTCAAGCCTTTAAGCGCAGCTTTGAGGGAGTAACCGGAAGCATCGGATTGGCTTATGAAATCCTGCCCGATTTCAATCTGAAGCTGAACCTGGCAAGAGGATTCCGTGCTCCAAACATCAGCGAATTATCATCGAATGGTGTGCACGAGGGAACCCAGCGATACGAATTGGGAAATACCAGTCTGAAGCCGGAAAACAGCTGGCAATTCGACCTTGGTCTGGATTATTCTTCGCCTATCATTTCGGCAGAACTCTCGCTGTTTGCCAATCGCATCAACCATTACATCTATAGCGAGAAGTTGGCAGATGAGAATAATCAGCCTGTCCTCATCGACGACACGCCAGCCTATCAGTTTACTTCGGGCGACGCCCGCATTCTGGGTGGTGAGGCGAGTATCGACATCCACCCTGTGGAGCATCTGCATATCGGCAACACCTTCTCGTATGTCAACTCGATTCAGTTGCATCAGCCATCCGAATCAAAGTATCTGCCATTCACCCCAGCCCCTCGCTGGGTTTCGGATGTAAGGTATGAGTTTGTCTGCGACGGCAAGACTTTCGACCATCTCTTCGTAAAGCTACAGATGGATTGCAATCTCCGCCAGAACCATTATTTCGCAGCCAACGATACGGAGACCGCTACGCCATCGTACACCTTATTAAATATGTATGCCGGTACCGACGTGAAGCTCCATGGCAAGCGCCTTCTCTCGCTCTATCTTTCGGGCGAGAACCTTACCAACCGTGCTTACCAGAACCACCTGAGCCGTCTGAAGTATCTTGACGTAAACCAGGTTACAGGCAGAAGAGGCGTTTACAATATGGGCCGCAACTTCAGCATAAAGATAGTGGTTCCGATAGAGCTGTAACTCCCCTTTTGGACTTTGATGGAATAGGAATAGGCAAGACCATGGCTTAAAGCACCATGATCTTGCCTTTTTCCATTCTGATTCTTGCCACACCCATCTCGTTCAATGCCGTGATGATTTCCTGCAGACTTGCCCTGCGGGAGAAGCGGAAGTGGATGAGCTTATCCATATTCGCCTGGGACTGGAAGACTACGGTCTTGTTGTACCAGGCTCCGATGTCGCTCATCGCCTCTGCCAGCGTAACCTGATCCATATCGAAATCGCCTTCCAGCCAGTCGGAGGCTGAAGAGGAAGCCTTAGACACCACTATCTTATCCGCCTGGAGCGTGGCGGTCTGCCCCGGGCGCATTTCCACCTCTGTATCGGCATTGCTCACCTTCACCTTGCCTTCCATCAAGGTTACCTTTGGGGCATCCTTGCGATAGGCTTTCACGTCGAATATGGTGCCTAACACCTGCGTTTGCATCTCTCCTGCCTTTACCACGAAAGGACGATGAGGATTCTTGGTTACCTCGAAATGAGCCTCGCCCTTCAGACGGACTTCCCGGACTTCTGCATCATCGAAAGATACAGGATATTCGAGCGTAGAATTGGCGTTGAGCCTCACCCTGGTGCCATCGCTCAGCGTTACCAAGGTGGTGGTTGCCGCTGGGGTAGAAACCACGCAATAGCCATTGCTCAGGGTCTGCTCCACCTGCTTGGGAGAAGTGACCTCCGAGAAAAGCTCCATGGAGAACTCCGTAGGCTGAGAAATCTCCTGGGATGAACGGAAAATAAAAAGGAATAGGCTTGCCGCTACTGCAACAGATGCCGTAATCCAAACCAGGATTCGGGCTTTATCTATCTTTTTCTCAGACAATTCATCTTCTGCCTTCTGTAGATGTTCCTTCTCTGAAGAAATATGCTTCTTCTCGAAAGCTTCCCAAGCCGCCAGCGTTTCTTCCTTCGAAGGCTCATCGCCCAGGGCTTCCCCGAAAATCTGGGAAAGCCGGGTATCAGAAACTTTTTCTGAAACTTTTTCAGAAGCATTCTCAGAAACTTTTTCTGATACAGAATTCATTCTATAATCCAGTTCTTGATCTTGATTCTTATCCTTATTCATGATTTTTCCTCCTAATTCTCTATGTTTGTATGCTTCATTCGCTCGCGCAAGATAGCGAGTGCCTTGGAAATATGCTTCTTCACGGTGTTGGGACTGATGCCCAGCCTGTCGGCTGCCTGCTGATAGGTGAGATGTTCGAAATAGCAGAGGCGGAGTATCGTGCAGGTGGGTTCCTTCAGTTCCCTCGCTATCTGCTCCGCCTGTTGCAGCAGGCGCTCGTGCTCCTCATACTGGGTACTCATATCATAACGGGTGGCCTCTATCAGCGCCTCTACGTTGGTCTGTTCCACCTGCTGGTGCTTGAGCCAGTTGAGACAGGAATTTCTCACCGATGCATAGAGCCAGCTCCTCCTTGTTTCCATCTGCAAGGAGGAGAATTGGTTCCACGCCTTCTCGAAAACATCTCCCACAACGTCACGGGCCTCGTTGCCGTCTCCCAAAAGGGACACGGCATAACGCACCAATCGAGGATACATTTCCAGGAATAGCTGCTTAAAGTCGTTGTTTTTCGCTCTGTCCTGCGCCACTACCTTTATATTTATTTCTCGTTGCATTGAATGTGTATCTCACACTGATGCCAACTTTCTGATTATCTGCGTATCGGGTAAACGTGCGATGCGACTGCGTGCCGTTTGCCTCGAAATAATAATATCCTGTATGCAAGAGGTCTCGCAATACAAACATCACCTTAAGGGCATCATTCTTCATGAAATTCTTGGAAACCCGGAACTGCATGTTGCCCATACATTTCTTTATTCCGATTCCCATCTCCGCCCTCGTGCTGATGTTGCCCGAAAGATTCATGAACCACCGGTGGGGAAGCCTCAGATTGTTGTTCATGCTGAATGTAAACTGAGGCTGGCTGCCAAACTCGGGAATATTGAGATGATCTACATTCTGATGATTGTAGAAGACACTCGCCGTGAGGTCAGGATACCAGATTCCAAACGAAGGCGCCACACGGATGTTGGCTCCATAATAGCAGGAATGGGGCACCGTGGCCATCGTCTGCAAAAGCACACTCGGATGGTTCACCTCGTCGTAAGGCTTGTACCAGGTCATGTACATGTCGAGCACATAATTGTAATAGGCCATGAACGACAGCCACTTGTAATTGCCCGACAGGTTGAAGCTGTGCTGCTTCTGAGGCTTGAGATGAGGGGCGCCCGACTTGTACTCGTACTTGCTGTCGTAGTCGATGCTGCTCTGAAGCATGGAGTAGATAGGACTGTACTTGTTCAGACGATAGGAGAAGGAAAGATTCAGATTATCCTTGCTGTAGCCGATGGATAGGAAGGGTATCCAATCTCTGTAGCTGGGACTCTGTTCCGCCTGCAGCACATCCTTCTCGTAATAATCGGTCTTCTGATATTCGTATCGCAAACCGGCGCCATAATTCATGCGCCCGATGTTCAGATAATACTGCAGGAATCCGGCATAGATAGACTGGCGGATGTGGTTGAAGGCATCGGCAGAAAAGCCGCTCTGGGTGAAGTCGTTGCGGCGGTTGGTAAACATCTCTTCCGTTCCGAAGGAAAGCCTACCCTTCCACAATGGTCCCGACACCACCAGCTTGGCAGCATAGAGATTACTCTTCACCTTACTCTCTGATTCCGCATCCAGCTTTCCGTCGTTTATCGCCGTCTGGGTGCTCTGGCTCACCTTATTATAGAAGTCGCCATTGAAGTTGATGTTCCATTTGCCGAAATCGCCATTATAATAGGCGTTCACACTATGCGACCAATGGGGCTTGCTTTTCGAAAACAGATCTACGCCCATGCTTTCCGTCAGTTTGCCATCCTCCCACACATCGGTAGCTCCCCAGCTGTGGGTGTAGTTGTTGCCTATCATATTGGTTGTCTCATAGCGCATACCCAGCGATTGCTGTTCGGAAATCTCATAGTTGAAACCTGCGTTCAGGAGAATATCTCCACTATTGGCATTCGTGGTTCTGCGGCTGTTGAATTCCCAGTCGCTGGTGGTATGGAGCTGGGTTTCGGAATGGGCGGTGGTGTGCGAGCGATCCACTCCCACTCCCATTTCGCCGAAGATATCGAGTCCGCCCGTACGATAGTTCAACTGCACATCATCATAAGTATGAGGCGAATAACGGCCCTGGGAATATTCAGAATAAAGGCTTCCGCTCAACCCCTGTCCGCGCTTGCGAACGGCACGCAGACGGATTACGGCATTGGTCTTGGAACTATACTGCGCTCCGGGAACGGTAACGATTTCTGCCTTCAGAATATCCTTGGCGCTCAATCGCTTGAGTTCGTTCAGATTCTCCAGTTTCCTGCCGTTGAGATAAATCTCGGGCGCTCCACGACCGATGATTTCCCAACTGCCCGCTTCGCCCGAGACAAAGGGCAACTGGCTGATCATATCTTCTGCGGAGCCCAGTTCGCCCAGGATGGTACCTGATACCAGGGTAGAGAAGGCTCCGTCCTTATACACCACATTGGGGCGGGTACTCTTGATGGTTACCGCCTTCAGCTGCTGGGTGTCGGGATGCAGACCGATGTGCATGGTAGGCTTGCAGGCCAAGGTCTGCGACTTATAGCCCACAAACGAAACCTTCAGCATCACATCCTTATCGGCATAAGGAAGCACGAAGCTTCCATCCTCCGCAGTTACGCAACCTGCCACATAAGCCTTGCTGACGGAGGAAATCAACACCACGTTGGCAAAAGGCAGAGGCTGCTGGTGCTCATCCACCACGCGGCCCTTGATCTGTTCCACCCGGGTCGTCTTGCCCGTATATTGAACGGCAAAATAGGTATTGTGTTCTACAAAGGAGAAAGGTTTCCCTTGCAACACCATCTCCAGGGCTTCCTTCTGTCGTTTAGCCTGGATATTGGCAGTAACGCGATATTGGTCGGTAGCCTGATAGGCAAAGAGGATATTCTTCTCGCCCGCCTTTTCAATCTTCTTCAACACGGAAGTAAGCGTTTCGTTATGCACCTGAAAGGTCACACCTTTGCTTTGAGCAAATAGGGAAATGCTCAAGACAAGACACAGTATAAGGGAAGTCGTTCTTTTCATCATTTTTCTTGTTTTTATGATTCTACTTTGTTCATAATACAACATCCCCCTGGAATCGGGTACGCCTATTAAAAATTTTCTTGCAAAAGTACAAAGAAAATTGCAGAAATGAAGAAAAATATCAAACTATTGTTCATTTTCCGTCTAATTATTAGACAATCATTACCAATTTTCGATGATATTTCGTAACTTTGCACCATGATAAAGAAACAAGGAACGATATTGATTGTTGATGACAACCGCAACATTCTTACTACGGTAAGGATGCTGCTGGAACCCATATTCGATGGCATCATCACCATCGCCAACCCTAACTCCATCCCAGCCAAGCTGAGAGAGGAGCATCCCGACGTGGTGCTGCTCGACATGAACTTCTCCAGCGGAATCAATTCGGGAAACGAGGGATTGTACTGGCTCAGGGAAATCAAGAGCCTCAGCCCGAAAACCGAGGTGGTGCTCTTTACTGCCTATGCCGACATCCAACTTGCCGTAACAGGCATCAAGGAAGGTGCCGCCGACTTCATCGTGAAGCCTTTTGAAAACGAGAAGATGATCCGTACGCTGATGGAGGCTAGGGATAAGAATAAGGCTGTGGATAACGCTATTGACAAAAAAGGTGGAAAACTTTGTGGAAAAGATGCACAAAGTGCTATGTATTGGGGAGATAGCGATGTTATGAACAATTTGAGAAGCATTGTGAAAAAAGTTGCCGCAACCGATGCAAATATCCTCATTACGGGCGAAAACGGAACAGGTAAAGAGGTGTTAGCCAACGAAATACACCGTTTATCCACAAGATGTGGGAAAAAGATGCTGCCTGTGGATATGGGAGCCATTACGGAAACCCTTTTCGAGAGCGAACTCTTCGGTCATGTGAAAGGCGCTTTTACCGATGCCAAAGTGGATAAACCGGGCAAGTTTGAGCTTGCCGACGGCAGCACCATCTTCCTGGATGAGATAGGAAACCTATCCTATGGTCTTCAGGCAAAACTCCTTACCGCCCTGCAACGCAGAAGCATCGTAAGAGTGGGCGGAAGTACGCAGATTCCCATCAACGTACGACTGGTTTGCGCCACCAACCGCAATCTGCAGCAGATGGTAAACGATGGCGAATTCAGAGAGGATCTGCTCTATCGCATCAACACCATCCATCTGGAATTGCCTGCCCTGAGACAGAGAAAATCAGACATTGTTCCATTGGCAGAAAGATTTCTCCGTCAATATGGCGATTTATATAATAAGGTGAATCTCCGTCTTTCGGAAGAAGCAGAGAAAAAACTTACCAGTTTGCCTTGGTACGGAAACATCCGTGAACTTCAGCACGCCATCGAGAAAGCCGTGATTCTATCTGACGGCGGAATGATTTCTGCCGAAGATATTGACGGCGGAAACCAGCAGAGAAAAGAGAAACCCCTGGAAGAGGTTCAGACGCTCGACGAGATGGAGAGCCGAATGATAGAGAAAACCATCAGGGAATGTGAGGGAAACCTGTCGGTGGTAGCCGCAAGACTGGGCATTTCCCGCCAGACGCTTTATAATAAGATTAAGCGATACGGGTTATGAATTTAGGCACGGATTACACGGATTACACGGATTTTTAGTTATCAGATGAATAATCAGTTAGCAATCATCGTTTTATTGGTGATTTTGGTGGTTTTAATAGCAGTCAACATCTGGCTCTACCGCCACTATCGCCGGAACATCAAGAAGGTAACCTTCCTTTTTGATGCGATAGATAATGGGGATTTCTCCTTCAATTTTCCTACGGAGAAGAGGTTTAAGGAAGACAAGATTCTGCATCAATCCCTCAACCGAATCAAGCTCTTCCTGCAACATACGAGAGAGGAGCAGATGGATCGGGAGAAATATTACGAGCAGATTCTGAATGCGGTGGATACGGGCATCCTGGTGGTGGATAGTCACGACAACATCCTGCAGCATAATCAGGCAGCCCTCCGGTTGCTCGATACGGATGTGCTTACCCACATGAACCAGGTAAAAGGAAAACTGAAGGATGAGCACCTGGCAAAGCATGAGACGCAAGCCATGCTGAAAGACAAACACGTTCGTATCATCGCCCTGAGCGACGTGAGCCACGAGCTGAGCAACCAGGAAGTGGATTCATGGATCAAGCTGATTCGTGTGCTGACCCATGAAATCATGAATACCATCACGCCGGTTACTTCGTTGAGCGAAACTCTACTTACCCGAGTTACAGAGGATAAAGACTTGAAGCAAGGCTTGGAAACCATCCACAAAACAGGAACCGAGCTGTTGGCTTTCGTCAACAACTATCGCCGCTTCACTCATGTGCCCCAGCCTCAGCCTGCTCTCTTCTATGTGGAACCATTCCTGGAAAGAATGGCGTTGCTTTGCAACCACGAAGTAGAAATAGAAGTTTCTCCCAAGGATTTGCTGGTTTATGCCGATGAGAGCCTCCTCTCTCACGTGGTAACGAATCTTCTGAAGAATGCCGTAGAAGCTTTCAGGGAAAAGGAAAGAGAAGACAAGCTGGAATGCCGATCCGCAGATTTGCAATCCGCGGCAAGCAAGAAGGCATTTATCCGTCTCAAAGCCTATGCCAACGCCCAGGAATCCATCATCATCGACGTGAGCAACAACGCCGGTCTCATCCCCGATGATGTAGCCTCCCACATTTTCATCCCGTTCTTCACCACGAAGCCGGAAGGAAGCGGAATCGGTCTCTCCCTCTCCCGCCAAATCATGCGAGTAAGCGGCGGCAGTCTCTCGCTCCTTCAGGACAAGGCACAGGGAATCACCACCTTCCGCATCATCATCCCATAACAGAAGCACTAAAGCTGATTGCCCTCTGCCTCCACAATCTGTCCATCAAACAGGCGGATGGTGCGATGGGCTATCTTGGCATCATGCTCATTATGCGTTACCATGACGATGGTGGTGCCCTCGTGGTTCAGCTCGGTAAGCAGATGCATCACCTCGGCACCATTCTTGGAATCGAGGTTACCCGTAGGCTCATCGGCAAGGATGAGCTTCGGACCGAAGACCACGGCACGGGCGATGGCTACTCGCTGCTGCTGACCACCTGACAGTTGGTGAGGGAAATGCTTGGCACGATGGCTGATGGCCATTCGCTTCATAATCGCCTGCACCTTTACCTTGCGCTCCGCCTTCGGAATATTAAGGTAGGTAAGAGGAAGCTCGATGTTCTCCTCTACATTCAATTCATCTATCAGATTGAAGCTCTGGAACACAAAACCGATTTCTCCCTTTCTCACATCCGTACGCTCCTTTTCCTTCAGGTTTGCCACCTCGTGATTACCCAGGAAATATTTTCCCGAAGTAGGGTTGTCAAGCAAACCGAGGATGTTGAGCAAGGTGGATTTGCCGCAACCGGATGGTCCCATAATGGCGACAAACTCGCCGTCTTCTACTGTGAAAGATACGTTATTTAAAGCAATCGTCTCCACATCTTCTGTGCGGAATGACTTGCAAAGATTCTCTACTTTTATCATTTTGTTCAATGTTAAGTGTTAAATGTTGAATGTTAAATTAGGGTATACGCCCTTAAATCTGTGTCATCTGTGAAAATCTGTGGGAGACTTATTCATCCTTGAGATATTTCACAGGATTACTGTTAGCCACCTTGTAGCAGTTGATGACAACGGAAAGCCCGATGATGACGAGCAAGATGATGGTAACGCCGATAAACAGCAGAGGCGTCATCGTAATCTTCTCGCTAAACGACATGAGCCATTGTCTGGCTATCAGCCAAGCCCCTAAGTCGCCCACGATGATGCAAGGCAAGGCAATCTTCATAATGTCCTTTAGGAAGATGCGAAGAATGTCCTTCACCTTCGCTCCGTTCACCTTCCTGATTGCAATCTCCTTGCGGCGGCGGTTCACCTCATCACTCGTATAACCCACCAATCCGAAGAGGGCGATGATCATCGTTACGATGCCGGCAACCAAGATTCCGTTGCGGAAATTGAGCTGGGAAGCATACTGTGCCTTGAACTCGGATTCATAGTCGAGTACCGTCACCTTGTTGTTAGGATACATCGACTGCACCTTATTTCTCAACTCAGTTAAGGCGTCTTCCGTCAGATTATTGAACTTGACAAGCATATAGGGAGCCGTCCAAGGAGCATAGAAGTAAACGAAAGACATATTCTTGAACTCCGCATCCTCAGAAGTAACTGCTCCGTATTTGATATTCTTGACAACACCACAAATCGTCATCGTTTCATCCTCATTACAATGTGAAGAAATCCAAACTCGCTTGCCTACAGCCCCATCTTTCCAATGTCCTAGTGCAGTTAATCTCTTAGCCAAAGCCTCATCAATAATCACTTGACGAGAACTGTCATTGCGTTCTGTAAAGAACGAACCTTGCACAAAGTCGATTCCCATCATTCTGAAATAGTTGTCATCCACTCCCCATGCATCATGGACAATCTGTAACGACTTTCTATCATCTGGCAACGACAAATTATTTCCATTTACCGCATAGCTTTCCAACGGAACAGAACAAGTAGAAGCAACCTCCTTTACATCCGGCATACGCTTGATTTCGGACAAACATCGACTGCGTTGATCGCCATTAATAGCATCCACATGTACGATAGCCACATTCTCATAATTGTAACCAGGATTCATATTCACCATCAAGCTATACTGACGATTGACAACAAACAACAAACTAAAGAGTAAGCCCGAAATAACGAACTGCACACCTAAAAGAGCTAACTTCCAACTGTTACGGTTTTCATTATATCCTCGGAATGCAATGGCAACGGGAATCTTATTGTAGAGCCAACCTGGAACCAATCCACCCACCAACAATACCAATAAACAGATGGAAACCAATATCCAACTGCCACGATTGAACACCAACGTACTTATTGGAGCAGAGAGGAAATTCTCGATGGTTCCCTTGCAAAGAAACACGAGAACAGCAGCAAGGATTACCGCCAACCCCACATGCACCAAAGCCTCGGAAAAGATGATGGCATGAATATTCTTTGGTTCTGCACCATAACATTTTCGGACAGCCATCTCACGAGAGCGAGTCACGAGATTTCCTACGATGATAAGCAGATAGTTCATCACGGAAGTGAAGAGCAACACGAAAGCTATAATGCCTAAAATCCATCCCATCATCTTGATATAAGAATTCTGGGTAAACACCTCGCTGAGTATAGTAAATTCATAGTCAAGGGTGAATCCTGGCGTTTGAGTCGCCTCTGCAGTAAAATGGTCTTTCTTCATTTTTTTGATGTAAGGACGAAGTTCACTTATTTCATGTCCTTTCGCCAAACGGATGTAAGAGAAATAGTTGTCATTTCCCACCCATTGATTTCTGCCATCATAGCCCCAAAGGTCTCCTATACTGCATAAAGATACCAGAATTTGTCTGTTATGTAGAGATGCGCCCCAAGGAAAGCTCTCGAAGATGCCACCTATAGTGAATGTTTTGCCTGGATATTCAGGAATAGTAAAATGCTTGCCTACCACATTTCCTCCTATTTGCTCTGCCAATTTGGAATCAATCATGCAATATAGCGGACGAGATAAAGTTTCCTTTGCCTTTCCCATCAATATCTTTTGCGGGAAAATATCAAAGAAACAACTGTCTGCCATCAAAACGTTAGCCTCCATGCTGTTTTGATTTTCCAACTTGCATTGTTCTTTATCCATATCAACAAATCTTGTAGCAGCTTCTACCATTGGAGCATAATCCTTCACACCAGGGGCAATCGCTCCAGATGTCTGGTTAAAACTAAAAGGTTTACTACCATTGAAGCTTGGCATACTGCCCACTTCTGAAATCTGATACGTCCTTTCCCATCCTGGGAAATACGTATCGTAAGTCTGCTCAAAATAAATCTCGGCAATAATTACCGAACTGATTGCCAATCCGAGCGCCAGGCACAAGATCTTCACGAAGTTGTGCTGACCTCTTCGAGGCAGATTTTTGAATGCGTTAATAATATGATTCATATCAAATATCCTGTTTCTAGGGCGTTAGCCCAATTTATCACTAATCACTACTAGTTAATCATTACTAACTAATCACTACTAATTAAAAACTAATACATCATTATCCTTATATGCTTCGTAGCCGCTAACGATAACCTGCTCGCCCGGCTCCAAGCCCTCAATCACCTCATAATACTGAGGATTCTGGCGACCGATGGTAATCTTTCGACGATAAGCCTTCTTGCCACTCTTGTCTAATACAAAGATCCATTGACCGCCCGTTACACTATAAAACGTGCCTTTAGGGATGATTATTGCCTGCTTCGACTGGCCGAGCTGCAAATCTACATAATAAGTCTGACCGGTTCGGATATTGCCAGGGCGAACACCTTTGAAGATGAAGTCGATGCGGAACCTGCCATCTCTTACCTCGGGATAAACCTTGCGAACCTGCAGGAGATAATGCTTGCCGTTCTGGTCGAAAGTGGCAGTAAGTCCCGGTTTTACCCGGTCGATGTAATGCTCATCCACCTGCGCCTGCACCTTGAAATCGCTGAGGTCGTTGATGACTCCTATCTTCTGTCCGGCAGAAATGCTCTGTCCCAACTCCACATCGAGCAAACCGATTTCGCCAGAAATGGTGCTGCGGATGTTCAGCTTCTCCTTGCGCTGGCGAACCAGTTGCACATTCTTCTGCATGGCTTCCAGATTATCGCCCATCTGATCCATCTGCGAACGGCGGAGCTGTGCATCCTTCTTCAATCGCTTGCTGATGAGCGCATGCTTCTTGACGGCAAGGTCGTAATCTTCCTTTGCCTTCAGATACTCCTCGCGGGAATTGAGTTCTTCCTTGTGCAGTGCCTCCTGATGCTGATAGGAGCGGCGCTTGGTAATGACATCCTGCGAAAGCGACAGTTCCTCGTTGCTATTGTTCAAACGGTCCTGCTCCATCGAAATCTGGGTGTTGCGAAGCATATCCTGCTTTTCGGCAAGTTCGCTTTCGGCATTCAGAATCTCCAGGTCGAGATTCGAATTGCTCAGTTTCACGATTACATCGCCCTTGTTCACGTGGGCACCTTCATCCACCACTTTCTCCAGAACGATACCGCCTTCCTCAGAACTGATCTGCACCACGGAGATAGGAACCACCTGTCCATCCACCGAAACATAATCGTTGAACTGTGCCTTCTCCACGGTTCCGATGCTCAATCCCTTCCTGTCCACCTTCAGGGTGGAAGAGAAATTGCTCAATCCCAACCAAATGAGGACTGCGATCAAAACCGCTCCTCCGCTAATCCATGCCCAATACTTGCGAGGCACGAGATATTTTTTCTTTTCTATTTTTATGTCCATAATTTTATGTATTCAAGTTTGCAAGAGCACTCCACACGCCCTGAAAGGGCAGAAGCTCCTAGCCCAGGGTAACACCCTGGGTAATCATGGCCGTAAGCCTGTCGCCCTGTAAGGGCAAAAGCTTTAAAATTCCAGGCAATATACAAAGCTTTTGCCCTTTCAGGGCGCCTTGCTGATTGCTATTATACCCAGGGTGTTACCCTGGGCTAGGAGCTTTTGGGCCTTCAGCCCGTACCTGAACCACTTGTGAAAGTTCTGTTATTTAATTAAATTTTCTCCCTGATAATAAGCAACTAACCTTTGTTTGATAATGAGCAGCATCTGCATCTGGAGTTCCTTGATCCTGCTTTCCAGAAGCGTCTGGGCTGCGGTATGAAGATCGAAGGTGGAAAGCATTCCTTCTTCAAACTTCCGGCTCGACATGTGATAGGCGAGCGAATCAGAGGCTACCTTCTTCTGCATCTGATGCAACTCCTTGGCATAACCCTCTGCATCCATTACCGCCTGGGCTATCTGGTCGTGAAGCTTGCGACGGATTTCTTCCAGGTTCACCTGTGCCAGTTGCCAGTCGTTGCGTGCCTTCTTCACGCTGTGCCAATGGTCGCTATTATAAATAGGTATGGAAAGGGTCAATGCGAGGTATTCGCCCTGGTTGTTGCGAAACTGCGAGGCAAACCCATCGTATTGCCCTTTCTGAGAGAGATTCTTATAATAGTTGGTAGAAATGCCGCCACCGAGAGAGAGTGATGGCAGCAATCTGCCTTTTGCTATCTTATAATCATACCGTGCCCGCTCCACTTCGTACTCTGCCGACTTCAAATCGGGAGAAATATGCTGGAAGCCCTGGTAAACGGTTTCGTAGTTTACTTCAAATCCAGGAACCTCCTCATTTTCAGTCTTTAGCTTCAGATTCCGCTCTTCAGCTATCTGAATTTTCAGTTCTTCATCCACCGGAAAATTCATCGTGGATTTTAAGGCGAGCAGACTCTGTTTTGCCACATTCTCCTGATGCGTAAGATTGTATTCATCTTCCGCCACCTGCGATTCCATCTGCACCACATCCGGGCGTCCCTTCTCACCCAGTTCATACAGACGCTTCATCTTAGCCAGCATCCGCTTGCTTTCGTTCAGTTTCTCGCTTGCTATCCGAATGCTTGCCTCAGCATAGGCAGCATCCACATATTTCTGCATCACGTCGATGGCACGGTCGTCCTGAATCTTCTGCATCGCCGTGGCTGAATAATCCCGGCTCAACTTAGCCTGCTTCAAGGCGTTGATGGTGGCGAAACCATCGAAGACATTCAGTTCGGCATAAAGCTGATAATAATTGTTGAATGTCGTTACATTATTATAAGTATTGGTTTCCGGGTCGATGTTTCGTCCCCAGGCATACTGTCCCTGTACGCCGCCCGTAACGGTAGGCAGGAATCCTGCCACAGCATGCTGGTAATCCTGCTTGCGTTGGCGGGCGTTAACCACCTCCCGCTTCACTTCCGTGGCGTGCTCCACGGCGTATTTCATGCAGTTGTCAAGGCTCCAGCTCTGTGCCGAGACTCCAGCCGCCCAGACCAACCATCCTATCAATATTCCTATTCTTTTCATAATCTTCTTCATTTTGGCATAATAAGGACAAGAGCCGTGCCAAAACAGCATTTCTCCTGATAATCAAACCATTAAATAAAAACTCTCATTAAACAAACTGTCCAACAATTAGACACCACCGTCTAATTGTTGGACAGAATTTCTATTTTCACAAGAAAAATGACAAAAAAGTTTGGTGCTTTCAAAAAAATGCAGTACCTTTGCCATCATAAAATAAACAACGTAACAACATTAATACATGATGAGAATCGAAGACTACAGAGCGGCCATCTTACAATGCCTGCTCGACGCAAAGAATGAGGACGGCACTCCTGCCATCACTCCTAAGGAAGCCCAAGAGGCACTCAACGGTTTTACCGATGACGAACTGCAGGATGGAATCCTTTGGAATTCACCAGAAGACGTGGCTGAAATCATACTCGAAGGATAAATTACATGCCGAGGATTGTAAATTACAAAAGTAATATCCATCTATAAACAAGGGTAATATCCATCTTTAAGTATAGAAAAAGGAGCAAAGACTTACCGGTTTTACCGATTCGTCTTTGCTCCTTTTTGTATAGAGAATCCTGCCAGGATATTGAATCATATTTCGATACTGGATCCTATTTATGCAGAATCCTGCTTTCGGGTTTATCTGGCGATAAACTTCTTGCCATTACAGATATACATCTGACCTGCCTTCATCTGCTCCACCTGCTGACCCAGCATGTTGTAAATCTTGCCATCCTTCACCACGGCTGTGTGAACCACCCTGATTCCGTTGGTTATCTGCTCGTAGGTAAAGGTTACCCTGGCAAAAATCTGCTTGTTTTTACCCTTGGCATCCACATCGCCACTCGTAATGTTAGAGTTGTCGAACGCCAACTTGATGCTCTGGATCGCTGCGAAGTCCTTGAGATCGATGGTTACAGGGCTCTGGCCGGCGGTACCACCAGGCAAAGTTACCTGATTTGCCAAGATAGAACTTTCGCTTCCATCCACATAAACGCCCGTAAGATAGATAGAGCGGTCGGCCGTGGTAGAGGTATTGTTGCTGTAGCCCTCCACATTGATGCCCGTGATGCGATAACCGGCATTTACGGAGAAGGTGATGGTTTCACCATTGTTATTGGTTCTCATCTTGATGTAACCATTAGATGAAGAGGCAGTTATCTCACCCTTCTCGCCTGCCGTATAGCAGGTACCCTTGATGATTGCCTTGTCTTCGGCTGGAGCCTTCATCTCTTCCATACCATTGGTAGGCTTCTCTACAGCCACCTTTTCAGGAGCATGGCTCACGGTCTGGGTAACGTAGGTTTTTCCATCTACCCCCAGGTAATCCGGCAGATAATAACCCAGATGAGGCGGCTGGTTGTAAGATGAATTCTGCCATACTACGCCCATGCGATAAACATGGTCTTCCATCAGGCAAGGCACCTTATATTTAGTAGGCTCCGGAGTAGAGAAAATCATGATCTTGCAAGTTGGCGAAGTATAATCGTCCTCATGCTGGAACATAATCAGCTCCTCGCGCCAGTCGCCCAGCAGGTCAGCCTGCAGGCATGGAGTAGCCTTGGTGGAATTGCATGCCGATGGATTGCCGTATTCGTAGAAATTCTGGAAGGTGACGATGCTCTTTCTTGCCGTATTATAGTTTTGGATGCGTGGAGAATAACCACCCGTTGTGGTACTGTATCGGCCATCGAAAGTCTGGTCGTACGGATCGCCCGTCCAATAGATTCTGAAATTGGTATCAGGTTTTTTGCTGGCAATCACCGTATTGCCGGTGGCACAATCGCGCACATCAGCATCCGTGCTCGACCAGAACTCGAATCCTCTGTTGGCAGGCACGAAATCTGCCGCCAGTCCGCGTCCGTTGTCTCTATCGCCCGTAGCAACGCAAAGGAATTCTCCGGTGGTGGCATCGTGTACATCCCAGCCATAACCGCCCGCTTTTTCCTCGTGAGGCATCATCACCTCCAGACCAGGACGGTCGGGACAAAGATCGGTCAGATGGATGGCATCGCCATGACCCTTTCCCGTGGCACAGAGCAACTTACCATCATGCCCGATGGTAGCCGCACCAATACAGATATCATCAAAGCCATCGTTGTTCACATCGCCCACGGAAATGCCGTGTACCCCCTGTCCGAAACTGGAATTTCCCGTTCCCGAACTGAGCACCTGCCCCTTGGCATCCACTACTTCCCACTTATTACTCAGGCCCTTATGAAGCCAGCGGGTAGAAAGTTCCTTGCCATTCCAATCCACAGCCCACAGGAAGCAGTTCTTGTAATATCCACGCTGGAACACAGCCGATGGCAACTTGTCCATGCCGTCCAGATAAGCGGCACAGGCATTGAAACGCTCCGAACGATTGCAGTTGCTATCGCCGAAGAAACTGGAATTGTCTGTAGCCGAAGAAGGGAAGTCTTCTCCCGAACGGCTTGGCGAATACCAAATGGTGTGCATCGCCTCGCCCGTTTCACCCTTGAATACGGTAAGGAATTCCTCGCCGCCGGTTACTCTACCCTTGCTGTTAAGATAGGTCTTGGCATTATCCACCGCCTGGATTTTGGCATCACCCGCCTCGGTTACAAACCTGCCCTTGCCATCGGTAGAACCATTGGCCGTCTTGCAGATCAGCTCAGCCTTTCCGTCGCCATCGAAATCATAAACCACCATCTGCGTGGTATGGTTGCCCGAACGGACGTTGAGACCCAGGTTGATGTTCTTCTCCCACAGCGGAGTGCCATCCATGCGATAAGCGCTGATGATGACCGGCGAAGCATAGCCATCCTTTCCACTATCACGCTGGTTATCAGGCATCCATTTCAGAATCAGTTCATAGTTTCCGTCGCCATCCAGGTCGCCCACCGCCATGTCATCCGGGCGGTATCTTCCGGTGGTGTTTCCACTCTTGATGCTGGCAGGGCGCTTCACATCGAAGGTGGTAAACATGCTGTTCCAGGCAATGGCCTCGCTCGTTTCACCTGCCGAAGACACGATGCGATAAGTATCGCCCGGCTTGCCGTTGGCATCCAGATAGCTGGTTACATCCGAAACGGCAGAAGCCACCTTCTTGCCATTGCGATACACATCGAAGGCCAGATTCTTGGCATCAGAGGTAAGCGAACGCCAGGAAACCAGAATACCCTGGCTGGTCTTGACAGCCACGGGTGCACGATTCAACTTTTCCTTTACCTGCTGAGCTGAAGCAGAGAAGGAATTTGCCACTAATAAAGCAGCCAACAAAAAATGCAATTTCATGTTCTTTAGTTTATTTGTTCCTAAGTTTATTGTTTCTGAGTTTAATTGTTCTTAAGATTATTCTCTCTTTGTTTAATTGAATCCGCCACAGATTTCTCTATTCTGGGTGGAAAACAAGATAAAAGAGGCTTTAGTCTTCATTTTTGTTGCAAAAGTAATAAAAAAAACAAGAATATGCAAACTTTTCTTTGCCTAATTCAATTTTTATTTGTAAATTTGCAACCGCAAAGAGGAGGAGGGAACTTGCAAATCCCTCTTTCGCAAAGCTTCAGCAGAATAAAAAGTTTGCAAAGCTTCAGCAAAATAGAGACAAAAAGAAATTTTTACCGGTAAAAATAGATATTTAAATAATGAAGATAGAAAACGAAATCATCAGCTCAGTCATCGCGGCGGTGAAGGAGCTTTATGGTCAGGACGTACCTGAGAAGATGGTAGCCCTGCAGAAGACCAAGAGTAATTTCGAAGGTAACCTTACCCTCGTCGTATTCCCATTCCTCAAGATGTCGAAGAAAAAGCCTGAGGATACTGCTCAGGAAATCGGTGAGTACTTGAAGAAGAACTGCGCCAACGTCATCGCAGACTTCAATGTGGTGAAGGGTTTCCTCAACCTTTCTATCGCTCCTGCCGCTTGGGTAGGACTCCTGAACACCATCAACGCTGACCCTAAGTTCGGTGAGAAGCCTGTTACTGAGAATAGCCCACTCGTCATGATCGAGTACTCTTCTCCTAACACCAACAAGCCTCTCCACCTCGGTCACGTGCGCAACAACCTGCTCGGTTGGTCATTGGCCCAGATTATGGAGGCCAACGGCAACAAGGTAATCAAGACAAACATCGTTAACGACCGTGGTATTCACATCTGCAAGTCAATGCTCGCTTGGCTCAAGTGGGGCAATGGTGAAACTCCTGAAACTTCCGGCAAGAAGGGCGACCACCTCATCGGCGACTACTATGTAGCCTTCGACAAGCACTATCGTGAGGAAATCGCAGAGCTCAAGGCTCAGTACATGAAGGAGGGCATGGACGAAGAAGCTGCCACAGAGAAAGCAAAGGCAGAGGCTCCATTGATCAAGGAGGCTCACGAAATGCTCGTGAAATGGGAGAACAACGACCCTGAAGTTCGCGCTCTCTGGCAGAAGATGAACAGCTGGGTTTACGCTGGCTTCGACGAGACCTACAAGATGATGGGTGTAGGTTTCGACAAGATATATTATGAGTCAAACACTTACCTCGAAGGTAAGAAGAAGGTAGAGGAAGGATTGGAAAAAGGTCTCTTCTTCCGCAAGGACGATAACTCTGTATGGGCAGACCTCACCAACGAGGGCCTCGACCAGAAGCTCCTGCTCCGTTCTGACGGCACCTCTGTCTATATGACTCAGGACATCGGTACTGCCGACCTCCGCTTCAAGGACTTCCCTATCGACAAGATGATCTACGTAGTAGGTAACGAGCAGAACTACCACTTCCAGGTGCTCTCTATCCTGCTCGACCGTCTCGGTTTCAAGTGGGGTAAGGACTTGGTTCACTTCTCTTATGGTATGGTAGAGTTGCCTAACGGTAAGATGAAGAGCCGCGAGGGAACCGTAGTAGATGCTGATGACCTGATGGCAGAGATGATTAAGGATGCTCGCCAGACAAGCGATGAGCTTGGCAAGTTCAAGGACATGAGCGAGGAAGAGCGCCAGGAGATTTCACGCATCGTGGGTCTCGGAGCGTTGAAGTACTTCATCCTCAAGGTAGATGCCCGCAAGAACATGCTCTTCAACCCAGAAGAGAGTATCGACTTCAACGGTAATACAGGTCCTTTCATCCAGTACACCTACGCTCGTATCCGCAGCATCATGCGCAAGGCAGTAGCCGAGGGCATCGAGATTCCTGCAGAGTTGGGCGCAGATGCTCCAATCAACGAGAAGGAGATTGACCTCATCCAGAAGATGAACGACTTCGCAGTAGCCGTAGCCGATGCCGGCAACAACTACAACCCTGGTGGCATTGCCAACTACTGCTACGAGTTGACCAAGGAGTTCAACCAGTTCTACCACGACTACAGCATTCTGAATGCTGAGAGCGAGGCAGAGAAGACCACCCGTCTGGTTCTGGCAGCCAATGTTGCCAAGATTCTGAAGAACGGTATGGCTCTGCTCGGTATCGAGGTTCCAGAAAGAATGTAATATTTACATAAGATATAATAACCTACAATTGAATATTGACTATTGACAAATAATGAGCACCCCCAGAGCCAGACTCTGGGGATTGCTCATTTCGTTTTTATAGAGGATAGGATTCTAAAACAATAATCAACAGGAAATAAAAGAATAGAAAAAAATGAATAAGATGCCCGTAAATCCTCCTTCATGGAGAAACGATACCGTGTTGCCTTTGCCCAACGAGGTAAAGGCGAATGCCTGGGCTGTGGATGCTGCCTGTTCCGGCAATCCGGGTCCGATGGAATACCAATGCATTGATCTCCAGACAGGTGAGCAGGTTTTCCACTATGGTCCCATTCACGGCACCAACAACATCGGCGAGTTCCTTGCCATCGTCCACGCCCTAGCCCTGATGGCCCAGCGAGGCATCACCGACAAGGTAATCTATAGCGACAGCGTGAATGCCCAGCTCTGGGTAAACAAAAAGCAATGCAAGACCAAGCTGGAGCGCACTCCTCAAACCGAGCAGCTCTACCAGGTCATCGCCCGTGCCGAGAATTGGCTCCGCACCCACCCCGTCACCGTACCTATCTTTAAATGGGATACGAAGAAATGGGGCGAGATTCCAGCCGACTTCGGAAGAAAAGGATAGGCGAGGAAAACGCAAGAGACTGGATACAACAGGCTTCTTGCGTTTCATCTTTATATTTTCATAGCCGTTACAATTCTATGGTTCTGCAGTAACCATCATTACCTTTTACTTCAACCCACATTGTCGATAATCATGCACACCTTATCCTTGTTCTCATGGTTGATGCGCAACCCACGCCCCACCATCTGCAGATACTTGGCTAGCGACAGCGTAGGACGGGCCATCTTGATAAACTCTACGTCAGGACAGTCGTCGGCATCTGCACCATCACCGAACTGCCTACCCTCTCCTTCTTACCATTCTCATTATAGAATGTACTGGTAGCATCGGAAGTCAGCACGTTGATAATGTCTACCAGCATCTTCTGCTGGTAGTCATAAAGCTTGATTTTCTTCATCAAAAGAAATTATATGAGAAGACAATAGCCAACAAGATGAGCCGAGCTTTTATTCAAAGCTCAGCCCATCTTATCGTATATAATAAAAAACTAAATTCTAATCCTTTTGTGTTTCTCTGATATTATTTATATAACTTTCCCAAAGTACGACTTTTTCATAACCACCAAGAAAATCACAAGAAATCTGCAAGTTATCAGCAGATAACTACAAAATCAACTGTAAACTATAAACTATTAACTGTAAACTATAAACTATAAACTACTATTCCCCCGGCGGTCCCAGCCCGCAAAACCTGGCGAGACCTTTGATGGTCCGCCAACCTTAGAGCGTAGCGGTTCAGAGCACCGGAGGGCGGTTACATCCCTTGCCCTTTTGGAAAGGGCGAGGGCTTGGGAGTGGGTTAAGGACCCTCCCCCAGGAGGGCACTGAAAAAGGTACCCAATTTTAAGTTGCATAGCTTGTTTTTGAACTTTAATTCTTGTCCAAGAAGCATTTCATCTTTTAAAAGTGGAATACTTTTTGGACAGGAATATAGCCCCAAAATAGCTTTCTATAGCGTTTCTGGCGCTTAATTCGGCAATATATAGTGGAATCTGGTTCCCCCTTATGCATTTTGCATCAATTTGATGATTCTCTTCACATTTGCAGCGAAAATAGTCAAAGCACCCTGCATTTCCATGCACGACAAACCGTATGACAGGGCTCTGTCATATCCTAAGACATTCTTAAGTTCGGAGTTTTTGGCTTCTATCTTGTATCGTTTCCTCTGAAGATTTATAAACTC
>SKEU01000122.1_pt1 | contig 69577 bp, 104 predicted proteins | sample 4819571 | NCBI WGS metagenome assembly SKEU01 (sample SAMN11008801, study PRJNA524170) | human gut metagenome | biome: Human fecal sample; material: Feces; isolation source: fecal sample from pouch patient p8, p16 | host: Homo sapiens | place: Israel: Tel-Aviv | collected 2015-06-23
CCGCAGCCATTGGTTAGACATGTTTTTTATCTTTTTCCGATCAGAAAATCTCTCCATAATTCTTTGAACTGATTTCCAAAGTATTCGGCTATTTCCTCTGATTTTACAGCAAGGCGAGAGCCGACAGTCGCACTCGAGTTCGACCAAGCGTAATTCGAGTACGCAAACGCCAAGCCGCAGTACGCACCGTAATACGCAGAACCGCCCCAAAAGACCAGCTCTTTGCGTCTTTCTTCGTCCATGTCGTCAATCTCCGCTTGTGAATACAGATAATACCACGGGAACCAACGGCGTTCGTTTTCAGTGAATCGAGGAAACTCCGAGTCATTATTCAGTGCACGAGCGATTGTACAGAGCTTCATGTACGCGATATGTGCAATGTCAATCACTTCTTCCTTCTGTCCGTCCCCATACTCAATAAGCAGGCGAGAAATAGGTCTGACACCAAGTGCTTCACAAGCATCTTCATAGGTTTTAATGTTGTGAAAATCAGTGTAATCCGGCTTCTGTTTACCGAAAAGATTTGTAAGAATGTTGATAGCAACTTCGCAACCGTCAGCAGACTTAAACGCTTCGGTTACATTTTCTTGTTTAATTTCAATAGCTTTCATAATTTATTGATTATTAAAATGTTAATTATTTATTCTCTTCTTTTTCTATTTGACGGACAATAAATGGTTGGCTGACAAAAGACTTTTTTTCTCTCATTTTCCTAATGAGGTCTTCATGGAACTTTACTCGTTCAATAGCCTCTTCATCTCCGGCTTCAGCAAGTTTATGCTGATTGTCCCAAAATTCATCATAAGGACAACTAATTGAAGAATTATCTTCAGCTTTATGAGACTTATTTTCGTTTATGATATTAAGTGAACAGAACTCGTCACGTTCCGCATCATATTCATTCAACCAACCAATGATTATGTTTCCGTCCAGTCTATCGTACACTTTGCCGGAACACATTGCCCTGTGAAAGCAGTATTTGATCTCTTCCAGTTTGAGATAATAGAATCTGTCTATAATCAAGTCTGATGTAATTGCTACTTGAATATCATTCATCGTTTTCCCAACATTGAAAAACTGAACAACTTCAGAGATGGCTATTGCAACAATAGCCTGTGCTGCGTTTATATCACCATATTTAATTGTAGATAGTTCAGAGATCGGTAATTCCGGTGTATCAGTTAAAACGTTTTTAATCGAGGATTTTTGCAAACCCCTGTAATACGCCTTCGGAGAGGTCAGCAAGTCTTTCAACGCTTTCTTTGCGGTTGCCGGGAGATTGGTTTTGGCTAATACTAAGTTGTGTTCCTGTTCCATTTTTTAGTTCAAATAAGCCAGCCCAGTTATTTGCAATAGATTGTTCTATGACCGACATTGCAATATTGGGATTGGTGTTTGACAATTCGAGTAGTTTATGATAACATGCTTCTATCCCTGATTGAGTGTACGCCTGTTTTCGTTCTTGTTTATACTTCGCCCATCTTTCTACAATAGGAAGAAAGTCTGCCGGGACAAATGATAAATCAAGTTCCTTTTTACGAGATTTACTTCTTTTTCCTGCATCGTAACCAGCAAGCCATGATTGTTTGGCTACCTCTTGACAATCAGGATATGTTTTCGCATAATCCTCTGCCTTTTGTACTAAATCCTTTTCCATTACAGAGTGATTTTTTGTGTATATTGTAGCTCTCCTGTATAGCCACGCGCTTTTAGTTCATCAATAAGCTGCCGTGGAGTAAATTTTGCTAAGTCAGGATTGGTAAATACTTTCTTCAAATTGTTAGTTGAAGGCTTACTTCTCTTTCTGAAATATTCCTTACCACAATTCTTGCAATAATCTTGCAATCCGTCTTCTTTTGAAGCATTTTTCCAAAATTCGCTTACCGGAAGTTCTCTTCCGCATTTGGGACATTTCTTTGTTTCCATGATTCTTATATTATAGTTTCTCTTTGATTCTTGCATATTCGCAAATTAGAAGAGCATCGCTTATAGCAAGAGTTATTTTTTTTATATATGGGAAAAGTTGTTGAGCTTTTGCTTTCAATTTGTTCTTCCATTCTGTTTTACTCATTTCTTTGCCACGAGTGCCAAGTTGCAGTGCTTTTTGCCATGACTGTGGAGTAATAGTAACAGTCGGTATTTGAAGAGCAAGCAAAGCCATTTCCAAGTGTCCATAACCTTTCCCAAAGTTAAACATGGCAGAGCCGCTTTGTCCTGGCATACCACCTACTTTTTCAAGATAACAAATAGCATTTTCCTTATTTACCGTGAGATATGAAAGAACATCTTGAGGTGTAGAGGGCATTTTTATAACATCTGTTACAGAAGATAATTCTGTTGAATAAATAGCAATACCTCCATTTTCTCCGGGGTCAATAGCTATGATTTTAGTCTTTTTCTCCATCTTTTATTTTATTGATTATTATTTGTGATAAACGGGCTTTATTGGCTTCTCGGAGTGATTTGCTTTTTCTGTAATTAGATAACCTTACTTGTTCGGCAAATTCTAATTCAGATTGTATATGTTGCAAATCAGCTTTAGTGAATAGTTTCTTTTTCATGGATCATAAAAAGTAGGTAGCCTACTTTCACAAGCGAACTACCTGAAGATTAAACAAATTAATTTTTAAGTGTATATTTATGGCAAATAGTCCAAATGAAAAGTCCCGAAGTATTTCTTCGGGCAATATAGACAATCTCAATGCAGTTTTAGTGTTGCTCACTTTCATGTGGACGGTGCCGGAGTCGAACCAGCCTCACGGATTATTGGTGCACCTCACCGTAGTTTCAGCCCACGATAACACAACCGCCCTTATGTTCCCGGATACCAAACCAATGGACACCGGGATTTCTATTATCCTTCAGCGATAATCGCAAGCTGACCGCAAGCGGCACCATTTTCAATCTCTGACTTTGTAGCTATTGCCACAGCATAGTCATACCCTAAATTTTCTAACTGTTCCTTAATTTCCTTCATAACTTTGTAAATTAATTGTTTATACTAAATTCACACCTTCAATAATACCTTCTCCCAAATGATTCTTTTCAGAAATATTATTAGGGTTTATGGGAGATAGTTTTATGAAGAAATGCTTTTTATCGAAATATTTCTGAAGTAACTCGGCATTAAAATCAGATTCATCTACAAGTGTAAGATTAATAGTCGTTTTTAGATTACTTTCAGTCCGTATTCGACCAAGTTCTTCAATAGACATCTTTGGGGGATATGGGATAAGCCAATTCCGTTTTTGTTCATCAAAACTGTGCAAGCTAATTTGTAACGTCACGTTCCCTTTCACAAAAGAAAAGTCGCTACCTTTAATACCAATCGTAGAAACGTAATGGTGTGTATTGGGGTACACCTTCGATATACGTTCAATAGCTTCTTTTACAGCCTCTATATTCAAAAAAGGTTCCCCCATTCGAGTATAGTTTATTTTAAACTCTTTAGCACTTTCAGGATTAAAACCAGCCTTCTTTATAGCAAAAAATACTTGTCCTACAATTTCATCGGCTGTTAGATTCCGATATTTCTTCATATTCCCAGTTGCACAAAATTTGCATCTCACAGGGCAACCGCTCATTGTAGATACTCCGATCATCCATCGTTCTGAACGATTACCTAAATTGGAATTATCCAAAGAGTTTTGTTTTCTTCCTATCGCATCTTTTGTATAAAATGGGAGAAAGGTATCAGTAGTTTCTACTAACATGCCATCTTCAAGTTGGAGGCAATACACAACTCCATTCTTGAAATTCTTTTGTTTTTTTATTTCCATAGGTATATATAAAAGTTCCCGGATAGGTTATCAAGCCACACCGGGAGATGCTATTATTAATCAAATAATGGGGCTTTCACCCAACGCCATTCCTTACGATAGCGGATTAGTTATTATTTTAGGAACTTTGAGAATGTCTTGATTGAACTGTCATTGTCAGTTTTCAGAGATTGAAGTTCTTTGTTCTTAGCCGCTAAACTCTGCATTTGAGCCACATTATCATCCATCTCTGCCTGAATTTCAGCATTTAGATTCTCCAAATCCGTTTTTGCTTTAGCAAAATTGGATAAGATGCTTTCTCTTCGTTGTTTATAGTCCATAGAGCACATTATTGTTCAATGATTGCAATTTCAGGAGCCAGTTCGCGGATGATTTTCAACTGTTCGTCAATAGCTTTGTTTCGCTCTTGTTCAATTACGACCTCGGCACCGGGAGAACAAAGTGAAAGACGAATATTTCTACCATCAACATCAGCGATGATTTCTACCTCAATCACTTCTGCGGAACGTCCTTTGAAAATAGGAATATTAAGGTTAAAAGCCGCCGGAAGATTTGAGTTTACTACCTGACTGTAATTGTCAGTCCGGCTACCGTTGTCCTCCTTATTCTTTTCCATCTTAGACTCTACACTTGCTTTGAAGTTCTTCAAGATAGAAACAAGCTCCATATTGTAGGTAATGTCAGTGAAGAAGGCTCTATTCATTTTGATGAAACGAGAAAGTTGTGCTGGCTCCCACGTCTTTTCGGTATTGATACCAAACTCAATAAACTTCGGGTACATAGCCAATGCACCTTTAACTTCAGCTTTATTGCGTCCGTCTGTTTCATTTGTAATGAGAATGATTGTCATTTTCTCTCTATCCACAAGGATATGGCAACGCTTCTGATTGATTTGTTCAGGTTCCGACTTCCTCTTTGTCAGAAACTCGGCAACGCTTCCAATCGTACCACTCAAACCGACTTTCAACGGTTCCAGTACCGGAAGAACATTTTCCTTATCCAGTTCTATAACTTTAATAGTTGCTTTCTCCATACCCGGAGCAAGGTTGATTTGCATTTTTTCAGCTTCCATCTTAAACTTAATTTTGAGGGTTATTAATTATCAGTTCCAGTAGCGGCAGTTTCTTCATAAATAGTTTTCTGAAGTTCTTGCTTACCTACCGGACGTATCTGTACACAATCTCCATTACCATTGTAGTAATACGCCATTCCTTTATCTCGGTCGAGGAATTTGAAACATTCATCGGTAACATCTTCATATTTACGTTTGATGTCATCAATGAGCCTACTACGATTCTTTGTGATGGGCTTCATCTTTTCTTTGATACGATCTTGCATAGCTTTCTTTTCCGCTTCTAATTCGGATATTTCGATGTCCAAATTAGCAAGTGAAGTTTTTCTCGCTTCCATTTCTTCGTCAGAGAATTGATACTGATAAGTGATTTTCTCAACAGCCGCACAGTTATCTTCTAACATTTGCCGTCTAATTACAGCACCTTTGTCTTTAAATAATTCTTTTCCAAGTTCCATAATGTTATAAATTAAAGTGGTTTTAAATCGTATCTTGCAGAGCCGACAAACGGCGTCGGATTCTTACGAACAAAAGTTCTCAACTGGCTATCAGTTTTAGGATTGAATAAACGTTGTACTCCGTTTTTGTCAATGATAACTAATTCAGAAGCTACATAGCAAATGAATCCTTGCAAACGCTGTTTTAGCCATTTGTTTTGAGCTTTGCGACTTTCTTTGTAATCTTTATAGCTCATTCCGTTTGGACGGAAAGTAAGAAGCTGCACATTCCGTACAACTTCTTTTTGTTCTTTTGCCTTATTCTTCTTCATTGAGGATTGCTTTGTACTGGTTATCTGAAATGAATTTCACACATTTTTCGTAACCACTCCCGGTACTTGATAGGAAAGGGTAATCATCACTGTTATCAGTACTGGTAAGTTCTGCAATTAGAGCTTCACTTTCGCTGCCATTGTCCCAAAAAATACATAGGTCACCAACAGTCGGGATATACTTAAAATCATTTTGAAGAAAATCATAAGAGAAATGCTTTTCCTCTTGCATAGCTTTAAGCATATTGCTCTTTTCTTCGTCAGTGGCATGTCGATAACCTTTCATTGTGCCAATTCCATGATGAGCTTCATCTATGTTGATAAATACTCGTTCCCCTTTTTCATTAGAAGGAACAAATGCGGCATAAACTACTGGAACATCTACATCTGTTGGTGGGAGGAAAGGCATGGGAGAATAGTTACGCTTTTGTATGCTTTCCAATATTCCCATGGTACCATCATTTCTGATGATAACATCTCCACGTTTGAAAACTACACCATTAAACTCAAACTGATTATCAGAAAATTCATTTGAGTTTTTAGGTTCTACATCTGTTTTTACAATTTTAATCATGTACCCTTCCGGTACGTCTACAATCTGTTTCATAAACTATATATTTAATTGTGAATGAATTATTTTACTTCTTCGGCGTATGGAGTATCTTCTTCTTCAAAATCATCCGGCTTTTGACTTTGTGATTTACGCCAGTCCTCGAACATTTCATCATCCAACTGACTTTCCACTTCGAGTACTTTAATCATAGAATCTGAAATACCTGTCTTTGGAAGGAATTTGAAAGCCCAGTTTACTACTGTTTTGCGTGCCATTTCCTCGAAGTCAGTGTCCCACGGAGACTGCTTTCCTTTTTTGACTGTCTCGGAACGACTTTTTATTTCCTCTATGCGAGATTTAGGCATAGCATCGTACTTCTCGGCACCGGAGGTTAAAACTGCGTAATAGTAGCCTCCCATGAGGTTACCGCGCTCTCCGAAAACGTCCGGTTCGTGAATCAATTTCCCACCTGTACCTTTCGTCATGCTAAACTTGTCATTGGTATAAACCAAGTCAGCATATATATCTTTTACGACTCCGGTACGAATGAGGATATCAACCTTACCCATGTACGAGGCTTGAAACTTAACTTTTCCCTTGTATGGTACAAGATAGCCCAACTTCAATTCAGGATTGAGAGATAAGCCCGTAAGAGATACGTTCTTAATCGCTTCAATCAAATGGTCGGGATATGCTTTTGCACAATCAATCAGATACGTGTTGTTCAACATTGCTTGCATAGCGAAGTTTACTTCACGTGCAAACTGCTGTTCAGTACCTCCGGCTGCTAAAAACGCCTTCTTTGGAGATATAAAGCATTTTTCCAGTCCACTAAGTTGTTGTGGGAAAGCTGGTGGAGCTGTTGGGGTTACGACCGGAACTTGCGGTGCTGGTTGTTCAGGAGCCGCTTGTGGTTGTGGGGCTGATTGTCCCATGTTTAAATTACCTTGTTGTTCACTTGGTTTCATTGATTTTCGTTATTATAAAAATTAAACAATCTGTTTTTCTCGAATGAAGGGGTATCAGGTATCATAATCCTACGCCCTTTGAATCCGGGCTGAATAAAGACTTGTGCTCCATCAAAATCATTCTGTTGAGTGCAGTACACATGTTGTTCAAGTAACTTCATAAAAAGAAGAGCACTTGATCCCATTTTGACAATACCGTCTTCCATGTGATAAGCCCAGTTAGCAGCACTGACGAATACAGCATCATAAGGGGCAGTCTTTTGCTGCATTACCCAATAGAACTCTTTCCATACGCCTGTACGTTCGTGCTCCATAAACTGATAGAAGGCGGCAGATATTCCGTAATGGAATTTGCCAATAACTCGATTGACCGTATCTTCGTGCAAATCATCCACTGCAACTGTTTTCCAGTCTATGATCTTTTTTGCAGTCTCAACGTCCGGACGGTACTTAAATTTGCAGCCTTTATACTCAACAAAGTGACTGACTTCAGCTTTTGTCTGTTTAAAGCTCAATATTTGCTTTATTTGTTTGGAAGTTTCCCGGCAGCAATTCAATAATTCATATACCATTGTTTCAACTAACTGAACGTCAGCACTGCTTGTTAGGCTTTTTCCGGGATTTGCGGCAACGGCTTCTGCGAGTGTGTCTCTATATTTTTGAGTTTCACGTCCATAAGGGCATCCGGTTCGTTCGTTGATCGGCGGCTGGAAAACTAACAAGTTATTTCTCCATTTATCAAGTGATCCTGTATTCACAATGCTTTCCATTGCATCATGATATAAAGAGCCTTTCTCGGCAGCTTCAACACCTATCTCGAACATTTCAGGATGAAGTGCTTTGAACCGGGCGAATTTTGGGGATACCAAGTAGTCCTTGATTTGTGTACTACTAAGGAAGTCTTTAAACCGTTCTCCCCGGTGGTATTCCTCGTTGGGAAGGTCATAAATTGTATCTTTGAATTTACTCATATATTGATTATTTGAGATTTCTAATTAAAAAACTCCCTACTTTCACAAGCAAGGAGTCCGGCAGCTTTTAATTAAAAGCTAATTATCATGTGTGGTTAATTGTTCTTTGTAGCTTGAAAGAACATATTCTTTCTCTTCTTCTGTGAGAGAATATGCTTTCGTCATAAACTTAATTGCCATATCTTCGTTATTGTCAGAAAGAGGAAAATAGTCAATAGCGAATCTTCTTGTGAGGTCATTTAATCGCATGTACTTACTACGAACTTCTGAAACTCGTTCACGTATTTCGGTAGTGATGCCAGATGCTTCTTGTAACTGCGACTCATATTCTTCTTTGTCTTTTTTGGCTTGTTCTTTCATAGCCTTGTTTTGCACAGCGAAGTCTGCTATTTTAGCATATAGTTCACTGGAATACACCCAGCCGGATTGTACATCAAAATCTGAATCACCCCTGAAAGCATATCGTTCTTTTTTTGTAAGGTATTTATAATCACTGCCTAACTTATTCCAATCGTAATCCACTTTACGGAGTGAATTTACATTTTGTAGAACTTCAGCAACTTTTGTCACTTCTTCCATATCCGTAAAAGCAAATCCATCAAGAATGGGAATGGTGAAAATCTGTACATCCGCAGGTGCTATTTCAAATAATTCAGGAACTTTTGGCTTATCCATGATTTTAATTCCTTCTTCCATCATGCGGAGTTTAATTATCTTTTGTACGTCTTCCTCCGTCAATGCAAGAATTTCTTGCTCGGTCATTTCTGTGATCTTTTTCATTTCTTCAAGAATTTATTTATAAAGTATATTTGTCCTTTCCCGGTAACTTTAGTTGTTATCGTATTGATACTTTTATCAGCGCGTACAATAGAGCCATAACTTACTTCAAAAAGTTCCAGTTCCATTGCCATTTGGGTAGGCTGATTGTATTTCTCCCCACATTTACAGAGGTATCCATTGTCGCGCAACCATTTAAAAAGTCTGTTTTGACCGATTTCAATGCCATTCTGTTTGAGAACATTGGCAAGACGACCAATTAAAATGCTGTTTTCAGAGGCTACAACGGCATCCGCAAAAAGAACTTTAGGAGCTTGTGCAGATAACTGATTTTGTTGTATCTCAATTTGTTTTTGTTGTTCTGCGGCAAGCATTAAAGCCTCGCTAAATGAAGAAGGCACCTGAAAACCGTGATGAGATTGGGTTTCCAGTTCTTCCCAACGGTCAATAATTTTTTCGCGAAGTTTCGCATCATAACCGGAAGCGAGAATAAGGCAACCTTTCTTTGTTAGATTGTAACATGGTCTTGGCTTTCCTTGATTATCCGAATATTCCGCCAATTCAAAATTGATTTGGCTAACGCCTTGTTCTAACAGGTTACGTATGTCACGCATTACATTAGAATGCTGTTTGCTCGTGAGTTCTGCAATTTCAATAGAACTCATGGTTTCTTTTGATAAAATTAGCTCTTTCATGGCTTTTAGTGTTGATTGGCTCCCCCTCAACGACCCAACGTTATTACACCGAATTGTGCGGTAGGGGGTATATGTTGTTCTGCTCATGGTAGTACTTCACCTTTATTGTCATTTTAGGCAGATAGATTCTTTAGTGAATCATTCTACTTTTTCACGCTGCCTCGGAAGGACAAGTCTCTTCCTACTGCTTTGGGCGTTTATCTCACTTTCCTCTATGTAAATCCTGCAACATCACAGGTGAGGCTATGCGCCGGGCAATTTCTCCAAGAGTGTAGCCGGATACAGACCACTAAGCAGGTTTCGCGCATCCCGAATACTATCATCGGTTTAGTTGGTGGATGGATAGGCGGTCAAGCCACACCATCCTTGCTATCTATTGAGGTATTGTAACAGTGCTGATTTTTTGAAGCGTAATCTGTTGTTGAGTTTGGTGTGGGGTATCTCTTCGATTCGATTGTATAATGTGCCAACCGACCAGCCTAATACCTTTGCGGCTTCTTTCGCGCCTATCCACTCTTCGGTTTCTTCTTTCACCATTTGGGAAACTATGTTTTTCACGTCTTTATGGATAAGTTTGTAGAGTTCTTCCGCTACCATTCTTGCCTCTGTCCGAGTCATGGGTCTACCACCTTGATAGTTACTGTATGCGTCTTCCAGTCCGTGCTAACGGAGTAGGTTTTTCCGTCTTCTCTCGGATGTACGTTTTTCACATACTGTACAGTGTTGCGGGCAGATACACAAGCTGCATTATTTTCTAACTTAACTTGTAATACTCCGTTTGTGGGAATCTTCTTAATATCTTCAACTGTTACTTTCATATTTCACTTTGTTTTTACAGGATTTTATTTGGAAATAAGAAAGCTAACAGCTATCTTTGTTTTTGGAATATGTATAGTAGCTATTGATAGCTGCCAGCCATTCTTATATCCTTTTGTCTGTTGTTCTTTACTAACAACGGTGCGAAGATACTTCAAGATATTGAGTGGTGCAAGTATTTTCACTCAAAATATTGAGTGAAAAAGTATGTTATTTAACATGTTTAGGTTTAAAATGCTGTCTAATAGCCATTTATCACTCAATATTTAAGTTTAAAAATGGAAGAAAAGAAGGAAAATTCAAAGTCGCGTTTTTTGGAGTTCTTGAATCGCATAGAAGTTTCACAATATAAGTGCGCTCAAATGTGTGGTTGGGCATCCGGCTATCTAACCGGGCTGAAAGGCGATTTTGGTGCAGATAAGCTCGCTACAATAATGAGAGTTTTTCCTAAACTCAACGTAATATGGCTTATAACAGGAGAAGGCAGTATGTTTAATCCTGAAAAAGCTCCTGAAAGTGATACTTTAGAATCCACGAAAGAAGAAGGTGCAACTATTCCTTTTGAAATGTTCATGCAAACCACTAATAACTACAATAAGATAATTGCAGAGAAGGATTCCGAGATAAATGCTCTACGTCAAGAGGTGGATAAACTCAAAAAACAAATAGAAAAGTAATATGGAAAGAGCTATTGATAGGTTGCTTCAATTCATCGAGTATTTGAAAAAATCCGAAGGTGAGGTTAAAAATGCAAAGGCATTTGAAGAAAAGTGCGGGCTATCCAATGGCTATATCGCTAACTCCAAGAAAAGCAACGGAAGTATTGGAAGTGATATGATCGCAAAGATTCTATCACCATTTCCACAGTTGAACGTAGAATGGCTATGTACTGGAAGAGGCGATATGTTAAAGCAGGGGATGGTTTTCTTTTCAGAGTTGCTTGGAAATAAAAATGTAAATATCGAGATAGCGCGTGATAATGCAATGTTTCCAGTAATAGAACAAGGGAATATGATCGCAGTAAGTCAAGAGCCGGAAAGTGAGCTTATTTGCGGTCAGGTCTACGCGATATACATGCCTGATGATTCAGTCTTCTTCCGTTATGTGTCGAAGGTGGAACCTACAAAAATATTGATGGTTGCGGCAAACCGGGAGCCGCAATATGGAAACGGGCAGGAGTTAAATAAGAAAAAGATAAAAGAAATAAAACGGGTTATCGGCGTGGTTAAGTCATTTTTATGATACTACAATGATACCAATGGTAGTAATTAACAATGTATTATGTTGATTATCAGATGTCATTATCTTTGTTGGTAGTCCCGTACGCACCGCAAAGGAGAATGACGAAAGTCGTTCTCTTTTTTATTGATAATGAACGAATTATGTGTGGTTAATGGTGGGAAATTGAGGCTTTTTATATAACAAATACTTCATTTTTCCTCATTCTATTTCACGATGTTTCACTAAAAATGTAACTGATATGATACCACACATGATACCAAATTTGATACCTCAACATGATACTGTAAAACACAGTATTATGAAATATCCATCATTGCGCTTTGTGTTCGATAGAAAACACGTAGCAACTAAGAAAAAACGCGGGCTTGTTCAGCTTGAAGTTTTATCCGAAGGAAAAAGAAAGTGGATTGGAACCGGAGTAAAGTTATACTCCGATCAATGGAGTGACCGAAAGAAAGTAATAAACTCTTCCGAGATGCTACAACTTAATCAGCGTCTTGATGAAATGATGCGCGTTATTCAAGATTGGGTAAATGACTTAATAAGAAAGAAGGAAGCGTTTGAATTTGAAAAAATGGATGCTTTCTTGAAATACCTCAATCATTCCGAAAACTACATCGAATTTTTGGAAAGACGTATAAACGAGCGTAATGATATAACCGAAAGTACGCGAAAGTCTCACCGGGTACTGATTTCTTCTCTCAAAGAGTTTGGTGGCATAACCTACATTAGCGACTTGACGGTACAGAATATTAAACTGTATGACAACTGGCTTCATGGCAAGTATAAGTCTCAACCAACTATCCACAACTACCATAAGAGAAACAAAGTTTATATCCACGAAGCAATGTCACTCGGCTTATTGAAGGATTATCCATATACCGGAGTTATTGTCAAAAGGGGAAAATATAAAAGAAGAAGGTTTTTATATCAGGAAGAACTTGATAAAATCCGTAATGCTGAAATACCCAATGAGTCGATTCGCCGGGTACGTGACTTGTTTGTTTTCCAGTCGTTCACTGGGCTTGCTTATGCGGATTTGGCAAAATTCAACTTCAAAAGAGATGTCGTGCAGCATGAAGGCAAGTATATTATCTATGATATGCGCATAAAAACAGAAGAGGATTACTACATTGTGTTGCTCTCTCCGGCACTTGAAGTTTTGAAAAAGTATAATTATGAGCTACCGATCATTAGCAATACACAATATAATCTTCGGTTGAAATTGGTTGCTGATTATGCCGGGCTGGATAAAAATTTGACTACTCACATGGCGCGTCATACATTTGCCACTCTTGCTTTGACTAAAGGCGTACAGTTTAAGGCTGTTTCAAAGATGCTTGGGCACAGTAGCCTGAAAACGACTGAAGAATATGCAGCGATTTTGAACAAAGATGTGGATAAAGGCTATGAAGTATTTGAGAAGCAAATAAGCGGGTGAAATTCCCGCTTTTATGCGAAAAAGATTTTTTTTCTTCATAAAAAGATATAAGTACATGGATAAATAAAGAGGGAAAATTATTCAGGTAGGAGACGAAAGAACCGCATAATCATGCCTAAAGAGAGATTGACTTCTCTTCGATGATCTGCGGTACAAAAAATCATTCAGTATAGTGTGACGTTTTTTGTCCGGTCAGGCATTAACAAGTTACCCAACTTTTCCGACTTTTCTCTTACTTGTAGATGTTCAGGCACCCGGATTTATTCTGCCTACTGTTATAGAACTACCCTTTGTAACAGCTTTTCCACCACCGACCAACGGACTTCTCAAACGGATAAATTCGGCGTGGGGATTAAAAATAATCCGCACCAAGTGAAGGGTTGGCACGGATTATTATATATAGATACTTCGTAAGAAGCAATATATTCTGTATGTACGGTATCACCTTCACTTGATACGGATGCAAATATATGGAGCTTCGTTTTATTATCCAAACACCTGAAAATGTGACACTTTCATTCTTTTTCATGTTGTTTCATTCTTTCTCATTTTCACTCCTTTCTTTTAACTATTTTTATACTGCAATAGATTCTATGATGCACTTATAAAAGCGTATCTCCCGTACATGCTCTAAGCATTCATCGTTTGGCAATTCCGCTTCGCACTTCTCGTTCAGATCAAGAAGAAGACCTGAAAGTTCGTCCATGTCACGCAAAGTATTGCGCACTGCCTCGTTGTCGTTCATTTGCAAATCCTTCAAAAAAGCGATAAGTCTATCGGAAATCTTAACTCCTTCAACTTCAATGTAATTTCTGTTTGCCATAGTCGTATGTTTTTATTGTTTAATATTACCTATTTTCATACCAATTGATTCAGCCTTTTGTGGAAGGCTACGAAATCACTAATACTTAAAAAGACATTAGGTAAGTCCTTTCCAAAATCTTCTTGCGCATCTTTCATTGCATAACTTGTAAAAGTGCTTACTACTATGTATGTTCTGTTTGGGTACATATCAGCATCTCTTACAATCTCTCTGCAAAAAGATTCCATTAAGGAGTTTCCAAGACTCATACCGCCATAGTCAAAAAATAAATAATCATATTTCTCACCTCGTGGGTACATATCTGTTAGTGTTAATCTAAGACCGTCTATTAAAATACCTCTATCCTCCAAAGGAGATTCAACGCTCTCTTTAAATTCTTGCTCTTGTGTATCAACTAAAGCTGACAACATAGGGTCTGAAAAATGAATGACCTTACCGGGCAAATAGTGAAAATTCTCTGCTGGTTTATTCAATTCAATTAAATAAATCCTTTCTCCCTCTTCGCCTTCCCATTCAGAATACAATGTAATTTTATAGAATCTATCATCTAAATCACTTTCTAAATTTTTTGGAAGGGACACATAAATTGCTTTATCAAACTTGTTTCTATTCTTTAGGATAGTATTGTGTACAAAGTTTGAATGGCATGGTCTTATAAAAATTGGAATCGAATCTTTTGGAAAACAATAATGTTCTGCATTTTTCTCTATAATGAAGGAAAATGGTTCGTCCGGTTGGTGAATATCTATGGACAATGCTTTGCCTTTATACATGGATGCAAAAAGTCCTCTACCAGCACCGCAATCTACTACTATTCTATCACATGCGATTTCTTTTACAACATCGCACATTTCTTTGTTCACTTTGCAAAATATTTGGTTACTCATAATTTATTCTTTTCTAAATTGTTATTTTTTAATTAAAAACCTCCACCATCGCACGCAAATAAAATAGACTCAATAATTCTATTTCCATCCATAGAACCATTATCCTTTTCACATGAAGGATTTTCTTTAGTACCTTTTAAGATATTCAAGTTGCCGTCAGCAAAAAGAACCAATGATCTTGGTTTCTTCCGGATTAATATCTTCAGTTCCTTAATCCATTCCTCTTCTTTCTTTGTTAGTTTGATTGTTTCCATAATTCTTCCTTTTTATTTAGTTTTACATTAATCTTCTTCATATTCTACGTCTCTGTATGAAACGCAGTAATCAAGCAAGTTCAAATTAGGTTCATTAACTAAACAGTCGTTCAATCGGGCGCAGTTCATACAGCACCATTCGTCAGATGTTCTACTCATTTCGACCTAAGTTTATGTTTCAGAAAACCCTTCTAAATGCCCACATTCGTCACATTTGTAAGCGATCAAATTGCAATAACCACCGTTCACCTTTGCTTTCTCTATTACACCTGACTCATAAGGTTCTTCGTCCGGTTCGTAGGAAAAATCTCCTGTCACAAGCGCAAGTCTTCCTCCACATTTTTTGCACTTCATTATTTTAACAAACTCAATGTCTGATTTTTCTACTCTGTTTATTTGGCGATAGTCGTCTGTGCGAATACCATATCCTCTATAACTTTGAACAATGGTGCAGATTTCTCCTTTTTTAATGATTATCCCACCTTTATTTTTTAATTGGCAAAGAGTCCGAATCTTTGCACCTATTATTTTTCCCATATCTATTCCTTTTTAATTAGTTATACGTTAAACTTCGGTATCGGCATCCACATATCACATACATAACCACCATAATCTTCAAATTCAAAATCTGGCAGTGTTGATACACATACATAATTATCTGGAGACACAAAAATATATCCACTGACGATAGCTTCATTAGATACCATACGGCATAATACTATCTCGTTTTCATCAGGCAATCGCTCTTTCACGTTTACCCAAGGGGATTGCTCGGATTGCCATTTTGCACCTGCGATAAAGTCTTTCTGTGTTTCTTTATGTAGGACACCTCTATCTACTGGCTGATATATTCTGTCAGCGTACTTTTTAGCTGCTTCTTCGACTGTCTGCTTCATAATTATTCTGTTATTCGTTATTTGGATTATAATTTATCATGTGCTCAAATGCCTTTGTACGAGCATCGTAAGCAATCATTGTAGCCTCGTGAACAATATCAAGTTGTTGCATTTCAGGCAACCTGCCTATTGCTGGAAAAAGACGAGTATAGACTTTCAGTGCAGATAACAACATCATATCATCATTGCCAACATTTTTGTAGGTGGTATATATCTGTTTACATACTTTCACCTGATTGATTGGCATCTTTTTCAGGTCTTCTTCTTTTATGTATTTTTCAATAGGTTTATTCATTTCTATTCAATTAGTCATTTAGTAGGTTTAAAATTTCATTCAGATATATTTCGGATTCCTCGAAAGCATAATCTGGCAAACCATGTTGTTGTCGTACAAGGGATTGCTCTGTAAGAACGGCATGTGCCGCATTAGCTACCATTTGAATAAATGTATTAACGGGCTTTCCTCCAACTGTAACTGTTGTTTCAGTATTTATAATCGCTTCCATAATATTCCTTTCTATTTGAATGTTTTGAAATAATCTAATATATTATCCGATAGATCACGTAAACCGCATGATATATACCCTTCTGTCATTGTTACCGATGAATGTCCCATCATTTTGCTGATAGCATATAAATCGGCACCACGTAAATATAGATTTGTGGCAAAACTACGGCGTGCGGTATGACTTGATATAAACTCACACTTTTGACCTTCAACAAAGGTTCCGGCACGATATAGTTTCAGTCGTTCGTTTATCCCTACTTTTCGGCATATTTCCCGGATTGTAGTATTAAATGTTGGGTCTGAAACTTCTTTATCCACCAAATAAAACATCTCATTTTCAGCAATCAGTCGTTCGACCACCGGAGAAAGAGGAACTTCAGCGCGTACATGTGTCTTTTGGGAAACATAAACGAGTCTTTTGTTCACTATATTCTCACGGGTAAAATCCATGTAATCACTGTGTCGGGCACCTGTTACGCATCCCATTATAAATTGATTCTTTACAAGTCGTTCGGTTGCATTTACAGGAATATAGCCTATTAATGTTTCGATCTCCAAGTCGTTCAGCCACGTATTAGAAGATGTCTCACCACGAACCGAAAGTACCTTATCATAATCTTTCGGTAACTTCACTTCCTCATTATACAAGTTCAATACAGCCTTCAGCATTGCGGCGTATGTCTTGACTGATGATGTCGCAAGTCGTTCGTTCATGTAATCTACAAATTTTGATAATCCAATCTTTGTTAGATTTCCCCATGTAGCCGGGCATCCGTTCGCTCGTTCGTACATATCCAATACATTTCCATATTTAGGATATTTTTCTGTAAATGCAGTCCGTAAATCGTTCATTTTATACTGTCAGTTCTTTAGCTCGTTTAATAATTGCCAGTCGTTCGGCTTCATTCACTAACTCAATCATCCGCGTACCAACTTCTGTTGCATTTACACCTTGCATGTTAATTGTTCGGCTTATTTTACGCATTTTTGCGCCGGAGTTATCCAGTTCTGATATGTCTATTTTCACAGAACGACTCTTTCCAATTTCGCGTGCTCCGGTTATAACTGGAAGAAGATTGTTTTTAAATGACTTCTCTATTAGTTTACATACTTCCTCGCAATTACTTTCGGCAATGGAAAACTTAACGGTGTTCTCTATTATTGTACCTGTGTTTTGGTCTTCAATGGTTACTCTTACTACTTTATTTAGCGGGCTATATATTTTCATATTTCTTGTTTATTTATTTGTCCTGTTTTTATTGTCTCTATTTATTGTTATCACCATCAATACTATTGCTATAAGAGCAATGATACAACCTGAAATAGGGAGCGTTTTCGATTTTATATTAGGCTGCAATAAATAGTAAAGGTTCCATAAAAAGGCAAGCACATTTAAAATAAAGACAACTATATTTCTCTTCGTTCTGTTAAAATTGATATGTTTCATAATGAATGTTTTTTATAACTTATTTGCATCGGGAGTTTAAAAAGTCGTTTGGTTGAGATAGTCGTTCGGCATGTATCATCACGTATATGAATAAGACCACGCCGGGGACATCCGGCATATTTCGCGGGAGTCATAGGTGCATAATGCGACACAGAGATAGCCCACAACCGAAAGACAAGACGCAAAACAATCGGAAAAAAGAATACGGAAGGAACCGGAGCCGGACGGATGGAAGAAACCGCCGGGACATTCGCCGGAACCGGAAGAGTAACACCCGGCGAAATATCTGTAATCGGGTGAGTTTCTTTTATCTCTTCTATTTCATCCGGTTTAAGGTCTATTATTTGAACTTCATTTGCAAAATCTTCGATATTCACCACCGGAGAAGAAAGCAGTATTTTAAGCCGTTTTAAAGCCTCTTTTGCTTCATCGTATATAATTGTCTTGCAAAGATCACAAAGTAATGACAGAAGGAAATACAAGCCCATAGCATTGTATTTATATTCTGATGCAATAACAGGCAAATTTATAGGATCAATTTGCACGGGTGCCGGGCTTATCATTTCCGGGCGTGCTTCTTCTGTGGCGGTTTGTGGCTCTTCTTCTTCTTTTTGATAGTCCAGATAAGAAATCATATTAGAGCGGTGAAAATCATATTCGATATTTACAAACCCTTCTTTCCCAACGCCGGAAGGCATTAAAAAACAGATATTTTCGTTTTTGTCCGTTAATACAATAGGTTTATAATTGGCATCTATGAAAATACCTCCATTCCATTTTTGCGCAACTGTTTGAAAACTTTTTGAATCAAGCATAACGGAGAAAGCAAAGGGAATTTCATTTTCTGTAAATACTTCGATTTCTGAAAATGCGCCGGAGCCGCTATCTGTATAATCTACGGTTACTTTGTGCCCTTTTTCCGCGTACATGTAAAACGTTCCTTCTTTCTTTTTCAGGAAAGAAAGCACCTCTTTTACTTCGTTTATCTTGATATAGTTGTTTTTGCTGACTTTTGGAACCACTAAAGCCCAGCGCGGATATTTAAGCCCGGAGCTTTCCACATTATAAGCGCGTCCGGCTTCGTCTGATATTGTGATCTTTCCGCCGGAAACAGTAACGGAGCAAACGCCGGAAAGCTGCTTAAAGTCTTTCGGATTTATTAAAACGCTCGTTTCTGTTTCACCCGCTATATTAGAAATATTAGCCTTACATGCTTGTAAATGTCTTCCGTTCGATGCAACTAAATAGCCTTTTTTATAGTCTATAAACATGCAAGACATAACCGGGCGTTGCGGATCATTCCCGACACATTTACAAAGTAATTGCATCTCTTTTGTTATTTCCACGGAGAAAGATAAATCAGCTTTCCCGGTTTCGATCCTCACAAAACGCGTTTTGTCTTTTTGTTTCACGTTTGTAAGCTGTTCAAATTTCCATATCAGATTAAAAATGTTTCTCCGTTCAAACTCACATTTAAACGAGCCAACACACACGGAGCGCGTTAATAAACTTTCGTTATTTGTTTTAATGTAGTTTAAAAAAATAACGTCTCCTTTTGCGCTCTTTTCCTTCGCCAATTCTGCCGCCGTATAGGTGCCCGGCTCTATATCTATTTCGTTTGTAAATATCTCGTTTGCAATCCTCTTTAATTCCTGAAGAATAGCAATATCTATTTCTTTGTTCATTATTGTATTATTTTAGTTTACACATTAAACATAAACGGTGTATAAACGCCCTGCAAAGTGAATAAACATAAATTCCCTTTTATCACTTTGCGACAATACGCTAAATCATATCTACACTTTTGGATCAGTCTAAAGTCTTGTACTATACTATTCAAGTGATATTTATCATTTATTACTTCATGGATATTTCTTTGCTTCAAACGGTTTATTATAATCGTGTGAATAGCTTTACTTTTTTCTATAAATGAATGTAAAGCAAAGTTTTGTACTTCTTTCGGCAATTCGTTTATCTCAAATAAAAAAGGTTTATTCTCGCATTTATACATAATATTCTATTTTAATTCATATTTCACACCAAAAAATAAACTCAATGCACCGCCCACGATCCACGCGGCGGCATAGAACCAGCCGCCACACACGCAAAAGCATATTATCAGGATGAAGACGAGCCAAATAATTAGCCCCAACATGATATTTATTTTTAAAATGTTGGATTCTCTAATTCTCGCAAAAGTTCTTCCTCTGTTAGAACTGTATCACCTACCCAGCCATCAACAAAGACACGGTAGCAATTTTCTATTCTCACAATTTCAAGTTTATGAGTTTCACCGCTTGGGGACTCTATTATATAAGTAGTCATAGTCTCAAAATTTAATGTTATACTTAGCTTTTATTTGTTTCTCGTAAGCCCAAATAAGGTTAGCGCGTAGCCAAAAACGAATACAGGAACAAAAACGGTAACACGTATTTTCTGCCTTCTGCAAACAAAAATGTTTTAGGTCTCCGTAGAAGGTAGAAGCCGCGCCGCCTGAATCATACCGGGAAATAGAAAGGCAAATATATTTGTCTGTTTCTTTAGATTTCGCTATCAAAACAAACCAGTTACTTATATTTCCTTCTTCTATTCCTATGTATGTATAATAAGCAGCCATTTCTTTTATAAACTTTTGCCCCTTCTTGTTTGCCAAAGAAAAAGCCTTTTTATATACTGATTTCATAATATGCGCCTCCCTCGTTAAATACAGTTTATATACTTACATCTTTCTTTCATCTCTTTGTAATCTTGTGGCATTCCACAAAAGAAATACCTATCATCCCGTTCAATAATAAACGGGCTTCCGCATTCTCTTTTAAATCCATTTTGAAAAGCACATCTTCCATAAACCGGAAGAAGGTAATTATATACTTCTTGGCTGATTTCATAATTTATAAAAGCATAGCATCTATAATCGCTCATAATTTTAAAATTTAAAGGGATGCCGGGGAGCCGCCCGGCGCGGAAGAATTAAATACCTATGTTTTGATAGTATTTTTCTTGTCTTTTCTTGAAAAGTTCTACTAAATAGCTTATTTTATTTAGTCTCCATTCTTCGCCGCCTTTTTCGGCTTCGCAATTCAAAAGAACATGAAAACGCGCTTTGTGCCATAAATAGAAACGGCGAAATTTTGCGGTTTCTTCATTATATTTTGCTTTTTCTTCCGAGTTTAACGGGAAATATATTTTCATAAATCAATGATTTTAAAATATAACAGGAAACAATAAAAGACATACCAACAGAGGACACATAACCAAATAGCCGGGTTAATATAGTAACCGATACAGCCAACCGGAAGCAAGGCAATAAACAGCCAAAACAGCCCGGAAGAAATAAGACGTTTCATTTATCCAGCGTTTTCTAAATCAATAAGATAATTTAATAGGTCGCAGGCTTCGACATCAGGAGGTAAGAGGGTTTTTAATTTATCATAGGAACGCCCGCAAGCCCGCCAAATTTTTTCGGCTGTCCGGCTGTCTGAATCATACCCGAACTCACTACAAAAATCTTCAAAACTACTTTTACCGCTTATAGAATCCGATACAAAGCAATAAAAAGCGTCTTTTAATTGACTTTCAGAAAGTTCTTTTTTGTTTGCCATATAGTTAGCAATACTATCGAAATATGAAAAAGAACGTTTAACATTATTACAAATCACTGTAATACGGTATTTGTTATGTTGTGAACGGCTGTTTTTTTCATTTGGAAAAGGAACACCGGAGGCAACTAAAGAAGCGGATAAAGCGAAAGAAACGCTATTAAATTGTATTGTAGTTGTCATTTTACGCCTCCCTTCTTTCCAAAAGTGAAAACATACTTATCATAAGTTTTTCCGTTTGCTACGTGTTCCAGTTTTCCACCTAAAAAAGCCGCAATAGAATAATAACAAGATTCACCTACGCCACCCTCAAAATAAGGGAAAAAAGTATTTTTTAATCGGATACCATAAGGAGCGCGTTTTTTTGTATTTCTCTTTCTCCATAGCATACCACAAAGAACTTTATTACAACATTCCGCAATAACGGTACTTATTTTATCATATCCGCACCCGGAAGCATAAGCCGCGTTATTTTCATAATGCCATCCATCCGCATCTTGCCAACGCATTGAGGCAGATGGACACAAGCCCCAAGTATAAGATTTTCGCCATTCTATTTCAATTTCAAGCGTTAAAACGTCCAGCATTTCGGCGCGTGTCTGATAATCAGAATTAAGCCGGGAAAGAGAATTTAAAAAGCCTTTTTCCGTTTTGTACTCGTTGTTTTTCTTTTGATATTTAATTTCTTCTTTTGAAATGAAATTAAATTTGCTGGCTAAGGTAGCCGAAGAAGGTAAAGAGATAGTTTTCATATCTGCAAAAATTAAAGGGTTATACTTGTTTTATCTTTGTTTTTCCCTTAACTTTGCATCTAACACCGTGAGAAAGTGTACCTTTTTACGCAAAGTTTAAAGGGTGCCGGGAAGAGTCGCCAAACTCAACCCGGTTTTTTTTGATTATACGGCTTTCAGATCATTTATATAAAGCTCTATTTCACCAATCAACGCGCGCTCTCCGTTCTTCTTTACTGGATAGCCTTTTATAAATATACGTGCTCCATCAATACAATTTGTTATCATTCTGCAATCGATAGGACGGTTTAAAATTACTTCGTACATTTTGCCATCGATGGAGATGCCCGGATGATGGTAAATGTACCGTTTTCCAGTTTCAAAACCTTGCTCTTTGCAATACTCGAAAACAGAGTTTTCTTTTAGTTCTTTGGCTTTCTTAATTGCTGTTTCGCAATTAACAACCAAGTTAGTTAAATTTGATAAGTCCATATTTGAAACGATTAAAATTAAACATCATATCAAACAGGAAGGGAGAGCAAAAAAGTAGAAACACCGTGAGAAAATGTACCGCTTGTTTTGTCTTCATTTCTGTATTACAAAGATACGAATAATATATTGAATACCAAGCAAATAAGTAGTATTTTTACTCTAATGAATGAAATGATAAATTACTACATAGATGGAAGTATAAACAGCCTCACAAATACACGTGATACACATATATAGCCTGAATGTTAGATTATTTGTAAGCATATTGCGACCCAGCCACCAACGCAGCAAATTACGGCAAAGAGCCGCAAAAAGCCGGATTCTCTTTATTATAATAGTATGTTTAAAAACAGTGTTATGTAGCACATATATAAAGAGAGCCGGAAACAAAGAACGCGCCGCAATCTTTTATTTATCAGACCTTTTATATATCTTTGCGCTATAATAACAGAGCGCAAGAAGCCGGAACGATCATTTTAAATCATACTATAATATGACTTACAGCAAGAGAGTAACGGAATTACAACGTATTTACAGCCTCACGCCTGAAGATGTTTTTTTCTGTATGCTTGTAGCATCCGGCACCACAAGACAAGAAGCATACGCCGCCATTTACCGACCAACAACCAACGGAACCGGAACAATAGCCAGTAAAGCCGCAACACTGCAAAAGAATAAACCCGGTATTTCGCAACTTATTGAAGCTATTCAATACCAGCGATCAGGAGCAACAACGACAAAGACCGGAAGCCCAAAGGAAGACGCCGCCAATATTGCAGAATCTAATAAGGTGGATAAAAAAACTTTAGATACATTTCGGAGCAAAGACGGAATTTTAGAAGGACTTATAAAGGTGCTGCCTTCTGTGACTGGGAAGGATAAAGCCGCCGTACTTATACAGATAGCAGACCTACAACGCATGAAGCAAGAAGAGAACAAAGAAGAAGCGGAACAAGTAGTATATTATCATCCTGTTTCCTGTTTCCGGTGTGCTCTGTATGTAGAACACAAGAAGAAACAGAAGGAAGAAGCCCGAAAAGATGCAGATATTTAATATTATAGGTATAATATAAAGATGTGCCTTCCTTCCTGTCTGTCTGCCATCGAAGACAACCGCGACCGGGTGCCACCCCCCCCGACCGGGTGCCCGGAGCCAATGCACTCATTACCATTCGAGATTTTTATTATTTTTTTTTGGTTTGTCATTGTCACAACATAAATTAACAGTAAAAACATGTGTTGAGGCATTATAGAGCATCTTTTATCATTGCAAGAATGACTATGTATGGTTTCTGTATAGTTTCTGTATGGTTTTTAATGTAAACTATACATGTGTAAGGTGCTGATTTATATATGTTTATAAAATTAATGTATAGTATGTATAGTTTGTATATAAATTGCATAGGAAAAACGTGTATTATATATAAAGCTGTTTCATAGGAAACTATACATACCCTACATGTTTTTTCAGTACGTTTTGATATTCAATAACTTGCACATGTATAGTGCGATTTTGAACTATACATTGGAATACATGCAAGATATTGATGTTCAACTGATTATAGCATGTATAGTTTTTATGGAAAACCATACATAAATGATATTACAAATGTGAATGACTATTGCTTATTTTATTGATTATCCGCTATTTAGTATTCCCTGATAACCTTCTTGCTTTTTATTGAAAAAGACACTTTTTTGAGTCAAAATTCAGTGCTGAATATATGTATTTTCACCTCAAAAATAGAAAATATAACGATTTAAGTTTGATTATAATAGAAAATACTCTATTTTTGTGCGATAAATAATGCGAAGAACGGGTAAAAACCATTGAAATGGACAAAATAAAGTATAAGAAACTACTGACAGAGGTTTTTGGACTGATGGATGAACAGGATTTAAGTTCTGCGTTATCTCTTTCCAAAAGTGCTATGCGTGTAGATGCTGTGCAAGATTTACTTCGTAATGCAATTATCCGTTCTTCAATCAGCATGTTCAACGGTCTTCCACATTATTTTTCCGGTAAGGTTTATGAGCCAATGTCACCTGACGACTTCGGTAGCCTTATTTATGACCTGATGCGTAAGTGTGCTTTGCCAAATGGCGACTATTCCCGCGTAGAAGGAGTGATAAAGGTCTGTAAGCGTGTTGTTTCAGGAAAGGCTTTGCGTCCAGATAGTGCTATTGTAGTGTTCAATAACTGTGTGTTGAATATGAATGATCGAACTACACATAAGTTCGGAAGACAATGGGTACAAGTTACAAGTGTTCCTTACGACTACAATCCTGATGAACATATCTTTCTATGGAAACAGTTCATTGATGAAGTGTTACCGGACGAGGGATGGCAGCATGTATTCCAGGAGTTCTTAGGCAGTATCTTTATTGATAGACGTACTGCAAAGATAGAAACCATGCTTGTCCTCCGTGGTTCCGGTTCAAACGGAAAAAGTGTTGTCTTTGAAACTATTATGGGAATACTGGGTAGAGACAATGTGAGTAACTTTGGTATTGGTGCGCTAATAACCGGAACAGAGCGCAAGAAGAATATTGCATATATAAACGGTAAACGTCTCAACTATTGTTCGGAGATACAGGCTTTGGAAATTGGGCGGGATAGTGACGTTCTTAAAAGCCTTATATCCGGCGAACCTACTGAAGCGCGTCCTATGTATGGAGATAATTTCACCGCTTATGATATTCCCTTGCTTATGGCAAATGCCAATCAAATGCCGTATTTGAAAGATTGGAGTTATGGAATGAAGCGGCGTATCTGTATTCTTCCTTTTGAAATCGAGATACCGATAGCGAGACAACGTAAAAGTCTTGCCCGTGATCTCGAACGCGAATATAGCGCGATATTCAACTGGATACTGGAAGGTCGAGATAGGTTTATTGCCAATGGATACAAGCTATCAGAGAATAAGAAGCTGGATAAGGTCATGGACGAATATCAGGCTGAAAGTAGCACTGTTATGAAGTTCATGTTTCAAATGAACTATCTTCGGACGTATGAAGATGTTTCTGACGTTGAACCTAAATGGATGCCTTCTACAATTCTATATAAAAGATACCGGAAGTGGTGTAAAGAGAATAGCATTACCGAAGAGAATGTTACCCGGTTTGGGAGGATATTGTCTGAAGCCGGATACCGGAAGAAACGCACGCCGGACGGTCAGGTATATGGGCTATATGGCAAAGCTCTTACAGAGAAGTTCCGGTATGAGCGTGAGGCAGAGCAAAGTAAGAAACTGAAGCAAGATTACTCGAAGCCTATTTATGTGGATGGTAAACGCTATGCTTATACGTTTGAAGGTCTTGGTTCATGTTTGGGTGTCGGTTACAGGGCGGTCGCAGCATGGATGCGGCAAGAGCTGTTGGAGGGATGCTATACAAAGAATGGACGGAGAGCGGAGTTTGATCTTGATTTGGTTGAGGCGAGATTACATGAACTTAAAATATTTGGAAAGGAAAAATGACAATGGAAGAAAAGAAGGTAAAAGTGTCTATGGAATTAGACAAAGATGTGTTTCAGGCTTTTTGCTTTATGATGGGAGAGAAATTGACCGATGAACTATGGAGTAAGCTAACAGCCGGAGAAATTGCTATCAATGTAGATGAAATGGGTGAAGAGGCACAGCAAATTAAATTGGCTTTTTCTGCGTTTGCTATTGCAATGGTAGCGGATAAGAAGTAATAATATGGCTGTAAAATTCAGACATAAAGAAACTGGATTATTCTTCTGCCGGGCAAAAGGCTTATCTCCTTCGAGAAGAGATTATGATAAGCTGGGAGAAGATGGCATTTTCAAGAAAAGACATTTGTCTAAGCGAGGAAGAATTTATGAAACCGCTACTGAAAATCAGAAACGGGATTGGATCGGTAAGAAACATGCTGATGAATTTGAAATTGTAACTGTATAACCAAACAACAAAATGGCAAAGAACACTAAGTATATGCTTTGTATCACAAGGCTATTTGAATCTACTTCCAACCGGAAGATTGAACTGTATGACGTGTTATGTAAGAAACATTGGTGGCAAAGATTCACTTCTATTCACCCTACGTTTCTATCTCTTAAAGATGCACATGAAGCTATTGTAGATAATTCCAAAACTTCATCCATTACTGTAACTGTAATGCTGAATGGAAAGCCACAATCTATCGGTACATATAAGAGGATTAACGATGGAGCTTACGAACGAGTAATGACGAAAAATTTATAAATCACAAACAATTTTAGGTATGAGTAAAAAGGTACCATTGCAATTTGGCAATTTCACTATTACAAGAGATAGTAGTAACGAACATGATTGGATCAGCATTAAGGCTATATCCGGCTTTTGGACAATGCGGTTCCGGGATGATAACGAAATGTTTGAGCAGATTCGCCTACTGGCAAACAACAAAGATTTCGGTGAGTATATGGAAACATGGATTAAGGTAAACTTTCTTATGGCGAACTGTACTCCTGATGCTGAATTTATGAAAGACTTCTTCGAGGCTTATAACAAGATGAATGAAAGATTACTTTCTCGCCGGAAACAAATTTCGGAAGAAGAAGATAAAGCCATTTTGGAGCAAGAGAAAGCTGCCTACGAACTTAAAGAGCAAGCAAAACAACAAAATGAAGGTTCCCATTAGCAATATGACTTTTGGCGAAAGCGAATATCATAGAGGAAATGAGGTATGGAAAGCCTCTACCCTCTATCTATTCGCTAAAGCTAAAGAATATCCAGTGCTTGATTTGCCTCTTTGGTGCATCGACTTGACAGCACAGCCTTTTGAAGCAACAACGCTTCCCAGTTCATTTTTCAATGTAAACGGGTGAAGGATTGTTCCCTTGATTACCCAGTTATTCTTGATGATTGTGGGCAGATTGCAGACGGGTACCACCGGGTATGCAAGGCAATTATTGAAGGACGTGAAACAATAAAGGCTATCCGATTGGAAGAGATGCCTGCTTGTGATAGATATGAAGATTAATTAGCCTTGGTCGGCTTTGTAAAAACCATATAAAACATGAAAAAGTATATTGGAACAAAACAGATTGAAGCTGAACCTATGACAATGGGGGAAGCTGACGAAAAATGCTTGATTGCGGTAGGTGGAAAGCTATCAAAAGAAGAACTGTCTATCAATGGCTATCATGTGAAGTATGATAATGATATAGAATCATGGCTTCCTAAAGATGAGTTTGAGGAAACATATAAGGTCGCTAATACTTTCCTTGACCGTTTGATGATTGAAGATGCCGAGTTGAGCGAAAGATACGAGAAATGCAACGATTTTGTTAATTCCGAAAAATTTCGTGAAGTCGTTAAGGAAGATTACCCTGCTTTTTTGCTCTATCTTCAAAGAGAAGTTATGGGAAGCTACCTTGGAACATTGCACAATCGCATTGAATATGCAAATGGCGCAAAGAAACAATGCAACACCCATTATAGCTTCGGTGAAGCTATTCATGCGCTGAAGTTTGGTCTTGCTATCCGTAGAACTGGTTGGAACGGAAAAGGTTTGATGGTATTCAAGCAAGTACCAGCCCATATCGAAAGTGACATCATTCCTAAGATGCAGTCTCTTCCTCAATCAGCAAAAGACCTTATTCTGAAAGGCAAAGGATTCATTGACTACACAAGTCAGTGTCTTATCTACAACGATAAGACTGGTGTTGCTGATTCATGGGTTCCTTCCATTAGCGATATATTTGCAGAGGATTGGGAAATAGTGCAATAACTTTCTATGGAAGAAATGTTTATAAATACGCGGAGCGCGAAAGTATTCTTGTACTTCGCGCTCCGAATCTAATGTACTTATACATTAAAAAATGCCGTCTTCACCCAACTTTATCAGATGGAGACTTAACTTTTTCAACACTTGGTTGATAAGCAAACTTCTACATTGCAAATGTAGTCAATAGATTCATGGGGACTTATCTTTTCAGCCTTTTATTTGTAGGCTTCTTGGGATATTTTTGATTTATTCTCTTTTGTAAATCATCGTTTATACTCTCTTCCAAAAGGATTTTAGAGTTAAGTACTCGGACTTCTCCGGTAAGTTCCATGATTGTTTTAGCCTGAAGAGCATTTTGTTTTGAAAGCTCGACGTTGGTAATTGCCAACTTGCTACATTCAGATGCAAGCTGATTCCATTTTTTTGTAGTGATAATTTTGATTCCAAACATAATGTTGAGGTTTTAAATATCTATTTCGTATATCGGTACTATATAACAGCAACAATGTGCATGGTATGGCGGTACCGGGTCGCCGTTACTAAAGACATGGAAATAAGTAGTTTCATCATCACATTGCTGGCATGGATAACTACTGCCCCTAAATGACATGAAACCTATCGCTCCATTCTTTTGCGCTATCATGGCAAAGTAATCCATCCATCCCTCGGCTATGGCGAAGTTTGTTAGATTATTGAGTGCAGTAAAAGAACTGTTTGTGCGCCCAACACCGTATGTTTCCGGGACTTTCAATCTTGATATTACCGGGAATCCTTTTGATGTAGCTTGTATTATGTGCTGATTGAACAAAGGACTCTTCCGACTTTCTTTAATGGAAGACAACAATTCACCTTCCGCAACATTGAGTAATATGCCGGATGCTATGACTACTTCCAGTTCTTTCTTGAATTGGGTAGTGTATGCGTTAATACGATCAACAAGAGTTTTCCCATGACTGTCTCGGTTGATAAAAGCTATGATATGCTCTTCTTTATCCGTATGGTTTGCCACGGCAAGCGTTTCTGTATAATCCTCAATAAGCTCACGAAGATTAGTTATAATAGCTTCCACTTCTTGCTGCAACTCTTTGTTATAAGAGAAGCTAAATAGACTTGGGGGAATATTGTATTTGTAGGATACAGCGACTATTTCCTTTGCAGCTTGATACATAATTGCAAGTAGATTATTCTCCATAGAAAGTTCTGCATTAAGCCTTTGCCGGAGATAATCTTTAGCTTCCTCTATTTCCTTACTCGTTGGTTGTTTCATCTTTGTTTTCTTCGCTTATTTTAGCTGTTTGTTGCTGTGATTTCAACTGATAAAGCAGGTCTGCTGACTGTTCTTCCTTCTTTTCCCGCATGATTCTATCCCATTCATTATTTCTGCCGTACCCACTAAGTTCAGATGCGCTTTCTTTGGACAAGAAACCACCGCCAACCGCTTGTACAAGGTTGCTGATAAGTTCTGCGGCGTTCTGATGCACATACGGCTCTGCCCATGATAAAACTTTCATATTGGCAAATGGTGTGCTCATTTTTCTTTCAATACCATAACCGAAAATAAACAATCGCTTCATCGTATCAATAGAAGAATCAAACTCTTTGCAGTCTATCATAGCTTTCTCCAAAGAAGGTGAATATATCAATTTGATTGCTACACCCGGTAAATCACCTGATTTGACTTCGGGAGGCATTACTGTAAAACTTCCCATGAAGATCATCTTCAGAAGAGTATTGAACTGTAACTCGAATGATTGTGAGGATTCCGGTCTGTTCATAAATCCGGCATCATCTTCTTTTCCCATTGTTATAGCTTTTACTGCACCGTACATGTCACCTTTGATTTCAACATCTTCACCTTTAAGTAACATAATAGGAAAAGCATAAGCCATATTGTTTTGACAAAGGTGTGATACTGCAAGCTCGAAATCATCTATATTGCTTTGTGAGAAAGACCAGCACGCACCATGCTTATCACGAAGATATACTACCGGACATTCTTCAAACTGATGAAGTTCTTTGCTTTCTAATTCATACCCATCTATTCCGAATATCTCTTTTAGCTTGTTTACTGCCCCTTTTAATCCAGCTTTCGTCTGCCGATAGCGGTAGAGGTATTTGCTATCCCATAATTCTACCCATGAAACAAGTTCTTTGCCTTCGGAATCATAGTCGCTGTATTGCCGGGCAAAATATTCCATTTTCCCGGTAATGGAGTTTGTATGTGGATATAATATATCTCCATCGAAGAATGAAAGAACTTTGGTTCCCACTTCTCCTTTATCCATATAGAATACAACCGCTCCGTCTCCGGTGATCTTCACGCTCTTTGCAAATTCGTAGAACGTAATCTCCATGTTTTTATCCAGCCACCCTTTTTGAAATTCAAGGAATGATTCTTTCAATTTATCATTAACCTGTGCGGCTGTGAGTTCATGGTGAATATCATTTCCGCAGAGGTGAACAAGTTGCTGAATGGTAATAATCATCTGGAAAGGGAAAGCGACACGCATAACCTTCTCTTCAAAGAAACGTTTGTTCCCTTTTTCGTCTTCCTCAAATTTGATGCGATTAGGATAAAATGCCGGGGAATTTATTTTGTGACCGGACGGATAAAACTCTCTGATAAAATCCGCTTGGGATAAAATCTGATATTCTAACTTGTTATTATAATACGAAGCGATTGATAAATCACTTGTAGTTTTGCCATTAAGATAGCCTGTTGGCGTAACTCTTGTAAACGGCTTCTTGGTAAGAACTTCATTTTTAATCATAACAATCCTATTCCTTTAAAGTGTTTGCGTTTCTTTTTTATCTCGAATATTTCTCTTGTCATCATGCTTTCCCAAAAGTCAGGAGAGTGACCGACTATTTTTTTCATTTCAGACTTGGCTATAAGTTTCCAATATTTGTCAGCCGCATTTTCATCTTGCCGCATTGCTTGTCTTTCATTGATAAGAACCTGTGAAAGAGGAACATCTTTGAATCCTTTACCGGAGTATTTACGTTTCAGTAAGTCAGGTAATATACTAACTCCACCACGGGTAAATCTGTCAATAAATTTATATGCTACTTCTGACTTTAGATAGTCAAACATTGTATGCGAACCATCGGAAGGACATTCTATATTATTGAACTTCAATGCTTTAGGAAAGAAACCAACAAATATTTGTCCAAGACCATTAAGGTCGTAGGCGAAGTTTTCTTCTAAAACTTTGTATTGTTCGAGCAGGAATTTCGCGGTTTCAATAGTCTTTTTGCTATCTTTCTTGCAAACGTGAATACCTATAATGTTCCAACCTTCCCATATCCAAAATACACAGTTGTCCCCACCTGTAAATGCCGGGTCACATGTTATGTATCGAGTTCCTGATTCTACTTGGAGAGCATTTTCAAAGAAACTTCTCATGTGTTCGAGAGTGACAAGCCCGGTTCCGGCTGTACGAAATTTCCAGTTACCTTCGAGGTCACGAGCACGCTGTTCTTCGGACTGATTGGCAAGGTTGGCAAGATAGTTCGGGTCAGAACGGAGAAGCTGCATGTTTTCTTCCAATTTACCTTCTATGAAGGTCACTGATTTAATGAATAGCTCTTGTGGACTGCCCAATGCTTCATATTCAGGCTTCCAAAGACGGTCAATGATATGTTTACATTGCTGATATACTTCTTCACGGGTATCTCCCCAATAGATACCTTCAATGCTATCTCCGTCCATGAAGCAATAACGTACAACGCCATCACGTTCCGGGATAGGGAAACCATCTGAATCTATCCACCAATTAATGAATGTGGCTACCCAGCTATCCGGGTCAGGATTACATGTGCCGAAAAAACGATTACGGATAAAGTGAGCATTACGGTTACAAGTAATAAGATACTTGAACTTCGGATAATCCATGTGTGTAATTTCGTCCACTCCTATATAAGAGAACTGTCTTCCCTGAAAACGTTTCTTGAAATCCTCAATGCTATCAGAGTAATAATTAAATTCCAACCATCCTCCCCAGTTGAAGTTCCATGTCATATCTCCTTTAGACTTGTTATACTTGCCGAAATCATCATAAATTTGATAGGAAGTAGTGATAAGATCGGTAAGGTCGTTAATCTCGTTACGGAAGATTATGGAGTTGAAATATTTGCTTTGTATGTCATGTTGAGCTTCAAGCAACAAGGAGAATGATTTGGCACCACCACGTTTTCCACCATATATAACAATGTCCGCCATCGTGGAAAGGAATTTTTCTTGTCCTCCACGTTGGGCAATGATCTTTTGCGGGTTGGGCATTTTCTTATCTGCCTCCCTTAACGTTTCGATAAATTCATAAGTAAGAATCTTCTTTCCGTCCGTTGTCGTGACACCACTATATTCAGCTATTTCTTCCATAAATAAAAAGCCCACATGATAAATTTCTCTATCATGTAGGCTTTGAAAGCTCACTATTTAATTAATAATGAGGCAAAAGTATATATAAAAATATGAATTTTCTAATTTTAAGATGAAAATAATCTATTATTTGCATTGAAATATAGAAAATATATATTATGTTTGCAGCGAATAAGGATAACAGATGATTAAAATTGATGCAAAAGAAGACTCTCGGCAAGTGGTTGAATACCATAAGTTAGTGATTTGCCCAATATGTGGACAAAAACTCACTGACGTTAAGTACGTTGATGGAGTAGTCATGTTACGGATAAAATGCCGAAGATGCAAGAAATACATTAGTGTTGATTTGATAGGTAAAGAAGATATTCAGGAAACATTGCGGGATGGAGCAGTCAGGTAGCTCGTTGGGGTCATATCCCAAAGGTCGTTGGTTCAAATCCAACTCCCGCTACAATCAAACGGAGGTGCGGTTACTCTACCGCCGGGGGATGAAAAAAAGGAGACGTTTCCCGTTCGGAAAAAACGGGGCACGGAAAGATGGCAGACGCGGTGTATGCGCCGGACTGAAAATCCGGTTAAGGTGATTCGATTTCATCTCTTTCCACCATTCAGTATTGTACAGGAGACGGGGGCGCATTGGGTCGATATATTGAATTTCAAATCCCTCTCATCGGCGTGACGGTGAATAGTTTAGTGGTCGAGAACACCAGTACAAACAATTACTTCGTAGTTGCAAATGCGAGTATGACTGATGAAAACCTATACGGTGTGGTTCAATTCCCACAGGTACGCTGAAATGGGGTATCGCAGGTCAGGTGAGTATAGGTATATTGTCCGGTTAGCTCAATTGGTAGAGCAATACACTGTTAATGTAAAGGTCGGTAGTTCGATTCTATCACCGGGCGCAAATTGAGATATGGTGTAATGGTAACACAGTAGATTTTGGTTCTGCTATTCAAGGTTCGAGTCCTTGTGTCCCAACAAATGGCGGGTTCGACAAACGGTTAGGTCGTCACCTTTTCACGGTGAAAATCAGAGTTCGATTCTCTGACTCGCTACACAAAATGAATAACGTCCGAAGTACAAGGAAGGTGCGGTGGTTTCACAGAGATGTATTGTAGTCCGCACATTTGGAAGTATGGGTGAGTGAACGATACCACCTCTTTGCTAAAGAGGCAAGCTGAAAGGCTTCGGAGGTTTGAATCCTTCTGCTTCCGCAATTAAAGATATAAGACCAAAGAGTCAGATTGATGCAAAAAGCATTGTCTGACTCTTTTTTTATACACAAACACAAAATAACGCACGATGGAAAAAGAACAAATCTTATCCGAGATTACGACACGAATTGGAAAAACCAGTCTGTCACAAAGAACGCTGACTGATTACGTCAGTAGAAATTTACCAACTGAAGGTGCAGAGCCGGATGATGCGTTTTGGGAAAAGCACGTGGGTTTCTTGAAATCGCTTGATGGTAATTTCAGTCACGATGTATCTACACAGGTTGAAGAGTTCAAAAAGAGCTACAAACCTAATCAGCAACAAGCTAACGATACTCCGCAGGAAGGTAAAGACAATGAAGTTCTTGAATTGCTGAAAGGCATTAAGGATGAAAACAAAGAATTGCGCGAACGTCTTGACAGACAAGACCAAGCAAAGAGTCAAAGTGAATTGCGTGAGAAAGTCGTTGCTGGAATGAAAGCTAAAGGCATAAGTGACGAGTATGTATTGAATACGACTCTGGCTAAACATGGAGAATTGGATTCCAAGAAATCAGTAGATGAACTTGTAGAGTCTCTTCTTCCGGCTTATGACAAAGAGTTCAGTGCTTGCCGTGGAAATGGTGCAGTGCCGAGAACCGGACAACAACAGCAACAGAACACGAAGAACGAAACACTGAAAAGGTTTAAAGAGCGTCACCAAAAATCAGGTGACTTGCCCGTTGCAAAATGAGATAATTAATTTATTACAAACACATTAAAACACAAAACAATGATTGGTAATACTTTTGGTAGTAAGACAAGAAAGTTTGGTGGTGCCTTTCCGGTTTGGAAAGATGTATTTAGCAAGGTAGATGGTGGAGGTGTATTTGAAAAAACGCCGGACGTGGGAAATGTAATCCCCGCAGGAACACCCGTATATCTTAATAGAGCCGGAGGTACTTCTAAGTGCTTAGAATTTTATGAAGCATTGGAGGGTAGTACTGGCACTACATTGAAAGTGACCGTTGGCATGGGGCTTCCGACTCCAACCGTAGGTCAGATTCTTATGAAGGTTCCCGATACTCTTAATGGAACGGGTACTGGCGTAAAAGTTACAAAGGTAGTCATTAACGAAAACGAAGCTACTGTTACTTTGAGTGCTGACCCTGATACTCTCGCTGAAGGAGATATTCTGACCGTAGCTGCTGCCGTAGGTGCAACTCAAAAAATGGCTATTACAAACATGTCAGGTCTGACAAAGAATGATGCTTATATCGAGGAAGGTACGCAAGTAGTCACTTGTACGGTTGTATGGAGTGGAAAGGTCTACGCAGACCGTATTCAGCCTATCCCGGATATTTTCAAAGCATTGGTTCCTAACATTTTATTTCAGAAGGAGGCGTAAGTTATGGAAGTTAGAGATAGAGCATTTTATGATTTGATTGCCCGTGGGCTTGAAAATAACGGCATTTCTTTTCAGGAGTACATTGACGAAATGTTTGCTGAAAAGTATAATAAGCCTGAAACGCCCGGATTTGATTGGGAACCGGATATGCAGGATGATTTTGAGTTTAAGCAAATCTCCGCAACGGCTCGTGTATATACGATGGCAACGTATGTTGATTTCGATTCTCCCGGTCCGGTTAAGCATACAGAAGGATTCGAGCTTGGTAGTGACAAGATGCCTCGTATGAAGCATGAGTTCAACATTGACGAAGCAAAAATTCGTTTGCACATGCAAGCATTGCAACAGTTTGGGGTATTCTCTGAACGTATGGCACAGAGTATTGAAAACTTGCTGTTCGAGAGTTCGGATATGTTGCTCGGCGGTAACTATAACTCTTTGAAGTTCCAACGCCATCAAGCCGTTTCTAAAGGTCAGTTTGATATTATCGCGGAAAACAACCCGCAAGGTATTACAGGTGTCAGCATTGACTTCCATGTGCCCGGTAAGAACCGTTGGGAAATTGCTTGGTGGAAGAAAGATGGTACTCTGAATACGGGTATTAAACCGTTGGAAGACCTGAAAGATAAGGTTACTTATATTCGTCAGACTTGCTATGCTCCGGTAGATCATATCGAAGTAAACAAAATTACATGGGACAAGTTTATTATGATTCCGGCTGTAAGACAGTCTCTCGGATATATCAAGAATCCGTTAGTTACGACTGCTGATGCTGCTGTACAGATTGGCGTTAGTTTGCTGGATGATGAAATGAAGGTCTTGGTAGAAAAATATGTCGGTGCTCCGATTACTATTATTGATAGTGTATCCGTTGTTGAAAAATTCGATAAGAAAACTCGCACGGTTACTACTCCGACATTGCAGAGTTTCGATGAAAACGTATTTGTTTTCATTCCTTCTTCTCGTATTGGTACAATTAAGGCGGTAACTCCGATTGTAATTAATGATCCGGCGGCTCGTATTGCTTTCTACGATGAAGGACGTACCGTAATCACACAGACTTTTGATGCCTATAACAAGGTACAGAAGATTTCGAGTGAGCTTACAGCATTGTGCGTGCCGAATGTAGTGAGACAGATGTATTACCTGACTGTAAAGGCAAGTAAATAATGGCAGAGACGGTTTCTCATATTGATATGCCCATTGAAGATTATTTAAGAGGTGTTGTTAGCTATCAAGTAGCTGACAACGCTCTTAATTCCATTCTTTTCAAACGCAAAATTGCAGCCGGAGAAATGGCAAGTGTGCTGACAGAAAAACTGCTTGACCTTTGTACTGCTGACCTTTATTTATGGTGTGCTACTACTCCCAGTACACAAAATAATACAGAGGACAGCGATGGTGGATGGAAGCATGTTGAAGGTGGTTGGCAAACTTCAGCTTATGACAAGCGAGAGTTGCGGGCTATGGCAAAAGAACTGTATGAGAAATGGGGAGAAAATATGCCGGGAAAGAGTAAAATGAAAATAGTACACTTTGGTCTAAGATGAAACCTGATAATCCACGATTTCCGCACAGATGCACCATTTACCGGATGGAAGGTGAAACTTCATTTTCGGAGGGTGAGAAAGTTGTTCTTTATGAAGGAATATGCCGCAAATATGGTAATACGTCACTCCGTACATTCAAAGCGGATAACGTGATTAAAGCCGATTACGCATTGAGTATTCCAGGAATAATCGAAGGGATTAAATCTGGTTTTTTAATAGATGTCACAGATCGTTGTGGAACTTTTACTGAATGTATGGTTGCTGACTGTTATCCCGGAAACTTGGGAACTACGGTTTATTTTAATCTTGCAAAAAACTAATGTTATGGGAAATAATACTGATAACAAGTCATTGCTTGATGCCGGGATGAAGAAAGCCGGAGAGATAGTATCAGACTTTATCTATAACTACTTGGTAAAAGTATGTGAGGCATTGGTGGATGATGCGGTTAAAAGCAAACGTGGATGGAGTAGTTTTACCGGAAACACAATAACAAGCTATGCTTGTGGATTATACATAGATGGAAGATTTTCATATTACTATTCAAGTGGGGATGAAATGGCACAACCAATCAGAGTGAAGCTAACCGAAGATGAATATGCCTACTTATCTCCTGACTATGACGGTAAGAACCGAGGATTGAGGGGAACCATGAAAACAGATGGTGATTATGGAGAAGATTTTTCTCTGAATTTTCTAAAGTCATATAAGCCGGATTGCAATAATGGTTTCGCAATAGTAATGTGTACGGGTACTGAATATTCAACTTATTTAGAGAATAGAAACAATGCCAATGTGCTAACTGATACATTTCAGAAGGCACAAAACATTCTCTTCTCCAACTTAAAACCGATGAAGTAATGGGAAGAACAAAGTTTCATAGAAAAGACATATTGAAGAGTCTGACAGAAATCTTTTCAGATGTGAGCCGGAATGTTTTTGTAACAAACCGACCTGAATCCGTTGAAGATGAAATGAAGAACTTCATTGTTGTTTCCATTCCTTCAACGATATATGAAAGACGTGCCTATCAGGATACTTATTGTAGAATTGAAGTGTTTGCCCGTAACCGGAAGAATGGTATGGAAGCGACTGATGTACTGGATACAATGCAACAAGCCGTGATAGATAAGTTTCCACTATCGAATAAACTGTTTTCTGCTATAAGTCCACGGCTATTGCCCGGTGGTAATGATGGTTTAGGTTTTCATTGCTTGATTATTCAGGCAAAAATGACAATAAAATAACACAAATTTTAAAATAATACGATTATGGCTGAATTTACAATTACGAAGACTCTTGAAGACTTGAAAGAACTCTTCTCACAGATGAAAAATGTATATTTCATTAAAACTGCCAATCAAGCTCTTGATGCTATCAAAGGGGCAGATATGGAACTTCCGGTATTGGATGAAGGTGTAACCTTTGATACTGGTGCGGCAGATGTATCTAAGATCAAATTGACAACGGGAGCTATTTGGACTTCTGTGGCTACGGCTGGTGATGCAGATATTCAATTCCAAGTTGCCAGCGTTGCCGGGGAAATCAACGAACTGCTTATGAATAAAGTTGCCGATAGTGCAGCTATGACAGCTACATTCAATGGCAAAACTTATGAAGGTGCTGGTTACAATACTGAACCCAAAAAAGTGACCGGGGCGTTGTTTATGACTTCTGAAGATGGTAGTACAGCTTTGTATTTGCCCAATATTGAAGGTTACTCTAACCTTATCAGTGAACGTGGTAAACCTGCTTATTTCAATGTGGCTGTAAGCCCGATGAACGATAAGAGCAAGGCGAGCATTTACATTCTTAAAGAGAAGGAAGCTGTTGCTCCCGGAGGATAACGAACTCTTTTTTCGCAAAACTCAATAAAGGGTGGTGAGCCGCAACGAGCCGCCGCCCTTTTCTTTTTTCAACACTAACACATATTTGACATGGCAAAAAAGAAATTGGAACAACCTTCACTTGATAGTGAAAGATTATTGGATGAAATATTGGGTGACAGCGTGGAACTTGTTTCTATGCGTGGTCGAAAGAAATCATATCCAGTGCGTTGGATGAAGCCCGGAACAATGCGAAAATTGACCCATATTATGCTTGCAAAGGATAATGATGCTAAAGTAAGCTGCATGAGTGCTGCATTAATCATATTGAATGATTTTTGGAAGATAAAATTCTTATATCCAATACTTTGGCGTTGGTTTTTCTACATTAAACAGTACACGGATGATGAACTGTTTCCCATTATCGCTGCTGGTAAAAAAAAAGTTCCTGCCAAAAACTTCTTTATGAATATCACATTGCTGACCGAAATGAAGGATACGATAATGATAATGAAGAAGGAGGAAGCGACTATTTCCCTTCCCGAACCCTCTACGGAGCTGGGTGGGAATCAGATAAAGGTGGATGGATGATGCAACCACTTCTTCTTTTTGGCGGGCTGATATGCGAGCCTATGTATGGATATAACTGGGTAATGACACTTGCACAACTGGAACTTATCGGAAATGACAAACCGCTTACCTTCCTGAAGAAAGACTCAACCAAAAAGAAAGGAAAATCAGAATTTTCAAATCCTGATGCGAACAAAATAAAAGAAGCTGCAAGCAAATGGAAGGCAAAATACGATAATGGGGAAAAGAAAATCAATTTAGGGAGATTTATAAACACAAAATAAGACATGGCAGACCTCGGAAATTTATATTTTGACATCTTATTCCGAGATAAGACAGCCGAACAAAGAAAAAAGATTAAGGCTGACATTTTAAAGGATTTAGATGTAAAGCTCGACCTCAAAGTAGGTGTGAGTAAAACTGATTTGATAAAAAGTGCTCGTGAGGCTTTGGCTGAAAAGGAATTTAAAGTCGGAGTTTCCGTAGACCATAGCGATGTCTCAAAGAAAGTTCAGGCTGCTTTTGATGGCAAAACATTCAAGATTGGGATTGAAAGCCGGAAAAGTGATTTGGCAAAGAGTATCCGGGAGTCGTTAAAAGGCGAAGCATTTAAAGTCGGAGTAATCATAGATAAGGCTTCTGCAAGTCAGGCTGTTCAAGAAGCTCTACGCAAAGCTGGACTGAATACCAATTATTCTGCCAGTGATTTACGCGCGACTCGTGCGCGTGCAGTGGAAGCTAAAGCTGAAGCCTATATTAATTCCCAGCGTGAACTTGCCCGGCAAAGAGCCGCCGCAGCCGCTAAAGCTGAATTAGGTTTAGCTTCTGCTCGTGAACGTAGTGCCAATGCCGCCCGCGCACATGCTTCGGCGACACTGAATATGAATGGAGCTATGAGAAGCCAACTTAGTATTACGGGAGAGTTGGCAAATCAAATGATTGGTCTGTACTCCATATATACTCTGGAACGTTTCATTAGAGGTCTTGTTGATATTGGAGGGGAATTTGAGCAACAAGAACTTGCATTAAGCGCAATGCTTAATGATGCCGGGAAAGCACATGAAATTTTTGGCAGTATAAAAAACTTAGCTGTTGTCAGCCCTTTTGGTGTCCGGGAATTGAACGATTATACCAAACAGCTAAAAGCCTTCTCCATACCCTATAATGAACTATATGAAACCACCAAACGCCTTGCTGACATTTCGGCGGGTGTCGGCGTGGATATGGGGCGTATTATTTTGGCTTACGGTCAAGTCAGAAGTGCGGCTTTCCTTCGCGGTCAGGAACTTCGGCAGTTTACTGAAGCTGGAATCCCGATGGTTGAAGCATTGGCAGATAAATTCAGTAAGCTCGAAAATCGTGTAATTAGTGCCGGGGAAGTCATTGATATGATTTCAAAGAAGAAAGTGTCTTTTGAAGATGTGAAAGATGTATTGTGGGGAATGACCGATGATGGCGGCAAATTCCATAATATGCAGGAAGTTCTTTCCGAATCTTTAAGTGCGAAGTGGAAGAACTTGGGAGATGCTATCGACATTATGATGGCTGACATGGCAGAATCAATGAACGGTACTTTGAAAGGAACCGCAGAAATACTCACTGAATTGACCTCAAACTGGCAATCCCTTGTTCCGGTAATCGAAGCTGCGGTTATTGCATTCGGAAGCCAACGTGTAATAGCCTTTGCTGCGAATCGTGCAATGGGAGAAGAAAATATGTTGTTAATAAAAAGTACTCTTGCTGCTAAAGAGAAAGCGGCGGCTAATCTTATTGTTACATCAAGTTATCGGAAATTAAGTAATGCAGAGAAAGGTGTGATTGCTTCAAGCCGGAATATGAGTACAGCTAATTGGAAAATATTGGCTTCAAGTGGACAACTGACTAAAGAATACGCTTTACGTATGATTGCATTGGGGAAATTGAAATCTGGACAAGCCGGACATATTGCCCAATTATTAGGCATATCTAAAGCCGAAATGAAGGCTGCTCTAAGTGCGGGTCGATACAAAGTTATGTTGTATGGACTTGGAGCGGGTATTAGAGGTGTTGGTTTAGCTTTAAAAAATCTTGTTTGGAATCCATATACAGCCATATTTGCCGGATTAGCTCTTATTATGAGTGGTTGGCAAAAGATGGAACAGAAGAGTGAAGATATGAAACAACGTATCGAAGAACTCTCCAAAACAGCACAGGAAGGTTATAAGAACTTGGAAAAGCAACTTCAGAAGTTCAACGGAATAGATACAGTGCAATTAAATGGAGATGGTTTGATAACCGCCATTAAAGAAATAAAGGAAGTTCTGAAAGATTATACTCCTGACGTGAACAATATCTTCAAGGAAGCTGATAATATTGAAGATTTGGCAGAGAGGTATATCTTCCTGCGCAATGCTTTGTTGGATGCCAAAGAAGCATACAAGATTCTGAATGATATTCGTTCGGTTGGCGAAACTGCAAATGAGGCAACCGATGGGTGGTTCGATGATTCATTAGTTGAGAATATTGAGGACTACTTGGATGCTTTGGCTGATGCCAATAAAGAGTTGATAGGTATTGGTAAATATCGCATAGAGATAAGCAACGCCATACAAGAAACTGCGAAAGGGGATGCTAAGTTTGCAAAGGCTATTGACGGGAAGGCATTGGAAGACCAAATTCGGATAATGACCGTATATAAGAACGCATGGATTAATGTATCTTCTTCATTGAATAAATCTTCATTATCAGCCTCGAAAGCATTAGCGGCTTTTGCTTATGAAAATACACATGCCATGAGTGTCTTGAATAATGATGTTCTTCCTGATTTAAAAACTTATGCCGACAGTGTGCGAAATCAGTTAGAAGCCAAAGGATGGGATTTTTCAAATCTTACAAAATCACAAGTTGAATCTCTTCGCATGTTAATCAATGATATGCTCGGTAAAATTAAAGGTATGACACCGGAGATCGAGCGCATGTTGGGTACTCAAATTCTGACGGTAGAGTATCAAATTGAACCTGTTATCGTTGGCTATACGGAGAAGGTATTATATGGCTCATTGGCTGGAAAGATAAAGAAGTTTCAGGAAGAACTTACAGTAAAGCCGGGAGGCATGGTGAAAGGAAAACCCATACAGATGTTTACTGATAAAGAGTTTGAAACCATGACTTCTGATGAAAAGATAGTGGAGGCTTTGGACGGCAAGGTGAAGGAGGCTGCATTGGCAGTAAAAGCGGCAGAACGCATCAAGAATAATACAGATGCTATAAATGAAGCACAATCTGTATATAACTTCTATAAGGCTATACGAGAGAATTTCCTTAATAAAGGTGATAAGGATGATTTTGGAAAAGACTTGGGAAAGAAAGACCCGGAGTTGGAGGCATTGAAGGAACGCTTTAAGCAAGTCAAAGATTTCATGTCTATGTACGAGAAGTTAAGTGATACCTATGGTAAAGCAGAAGCCCTTTTCCGTACAAAACAAAGCGGATTATTTGCTTCGGGCTTGTTCAAAGGTTCCACAGTAGAATCTATTTCCGTAGATGCTCGTAAAGAAGTTGAGAAGATACTAAAAGAATCGGGTGACAGGACTAAGGATAGACGTTCTTTGACTGAAAGCGCATATACTTACAATATTGATTTGGCAGCGAAAGTTGATAAAGAATCTCTTCAAAAGGCTATATCTGAAATTGAGAAGTTTGTTTCGGATACAACAAAGAAATGGGATTTATATAAACAGCTTCTTAATGCCGGAGCGAATAAGAAGGATGCTTCTGTATTCGCCTTTGGTGTAATGACAGATTATGAAAAGAAGTCTGAAGAATTAAGGGATTCCATACAGAAGAAGATGGAAGAGAAAGGTGTTTATGTTCCTTTTACTTTCACAGAACAAGAAGCTACCGAATCATTGGGGGGCAAAGAAGGTGTTTTGTATAAGCAATTCTTTAAATCATGGAAGGAAGCCAAAGAAGCTATTGAAAAGGATAGCTTAGAGATAAAACTGAAAGAAGTAACAGCTATCAATAAATACAAGTCCATTGCAGAAAAGATACGTGATTTGAGTGAAAAATACGCTCCACTTACCGGAGGATTTATCGGTGATGGTGGAGAACTCTTTGGCAATGAAGATGGCATGTCTCCCGGTCAAAAAGCATTGTTTACTGAATACAAAGAAGAAGTGGCAAAGCTGAAAGGGCAATTACTTGAACTTCTTCCGGTATGGGAACAAATCTTTGGCGACCAAACGTATAAATCATACGGTCAGATACAGCAAGCCTCAACTACTGCACAACAGATAGTTGATAATGCGAAGATAACCAAGAATAAAGACGGTAAGCCAGTTTCATATACTTCTTGGTATAATGACTCGGACGGTAATCGTGTTGATGTTTCTGGGCAATATTCTCAAATTGAGAAATTGAGAAAGGCTATCCATGATTTATACAAGGAAGGGTTGAACAAAAATCCATTCGCTACCCTTGCAAAGAACATAAAAGACCTGTTCTCGAATGATGCTGATGATGATAGAGATTTATCAGAGAAATTAGCAGCAGTTGGAGAAAGTGCCGCCGAAAGTGCTGAACTTGTGGGAACATTTGCTGGGCAGATGTCTGATATGTTCGATTCTTTAGGAAATGAGAGCATGGCAGATTCTATGGGTAATGTGCAGGATGCTATGACTTCGGTAAGTAATATCGGTCAGGGATTTGCTAAAGGAGGTATCGTTGGTGGTATTGCTGCCGCAGCCGGAGAAGCCGTAAATTGGATTGGTAAGATTGCGCAAGCCCATGATAAAAAACTGGATAAAGCCATTGAGAAAAGCAAGGAACGTGTTCAGCATCTAAAGAATGTTTATGAGCAAATAGATGCGATCCTCGAAAAAACATTGGGTAGTGGAACTGAACTAAAACTAATTGATGCAGAGAATGATAAGGTTAGACTAAATCAGTTGAACGGGCAAATAGATGCCATTCGTAACAAAGGCAAAATAAACATATTTGATATGATGTCCTTGTCAAAGTATGCTGCGGAATCGGCTAAATTACAAAAACGTGTCAAGGCATATAATGAAGGAGGTGCTTACGGTTATCAACGTGCTTTGTTGCAGGAACAGCTTTCGGAGGTGGAACAACAACGAAGGGATGAACTTGACAAGAAGAAGACTGACGACAGTAAGGTTGAAGACTATAACAATCAGATTGCAGAGTTGAAGCAACAGATTAAGGATTTTGCCGAGGATGCTGCGGATTCTCTTTATGGAATTAATCTGAAAGATTGGGCTTCACAGTTGGGGGATGCTTTGTATGAGGCATGGCAAAAAGGAGAAGATGGTGCTGAAGCCTTTAAAAAGAAAGCTGCGGAAATTATGGGTGATGTAATGAACTCTGTTCTGAAACTTGCCATTCTTGAACCAGCTATGAAAAATCTTCAAACCATGCTATTCGGTGAAGATGGTATGAGTGGAATGTTTGGCTCTGATTTTAAACTTGATGATAGTGAGCTTGAAGACATTGCCGACTACCTGATGGGTGTGAGTAGTAAGACAGATGATTACTATGATGCACTTGATAAGCTGAATGAGTATATGGAGAAGAAATACGGAGTCAGTATGAAAGAAGAAGCTGAAAGTTCCGGTTTAAGCAAGGGTATCGAAGGGGTAACTGAAGACACTGCCAATTTGCTTGCTTCATATATAAATGCCATACGCGCTGATGTTGCCGCAAAGTTGATTCTTGTGAGACAGCTTATCGAGGAATATTACCCGCAAATGAATATGATTGCCCAAGCCCAGCTTACGGAACTCAAAGCTATTGCTAAAAATACGGCTGATAACGTAGCATTGGTTACTGAAATCAGAGATATGTTAAGTGCTGCGAGAATAGACAAAAATCGTGGTTTCTATTTAAAATAATACGGTCATGGATAAACTGAATAAAGATTTACGTGATAAAGCCATTCTCTACGGTTTGTGTGAGCAATGGACAAATGATTGGAGTGAAAATCGTAATAAACAGGAGTTGATTGAAATGTGGCTCCGGGGGATTGATTTTGCAATACTGCATAATTATCCGACAAATGAGTTTATTAAAGAGTCTTTTCCACAAGAACTATTGAAGGGAAATAACATATTTGTAGATTGCCCGGTTGGTGGAGTGAATCTCAATCATAAAGCTGTGATTTGTGGAGACTGCAAAGGTGCATTGATTTTTGATGGTTATGCGTCATGTGATATATATGTCCGGCATACAAGCAAAATTCATATTGACGCATCTAAATTCTCTAAAGTATTCGTGAATTTGTATGATGATGCAGAAGTCACAATAAAGCAAAAGGATATTGCAAAAGTCTATGTTTACCTTCATGGTTCTAATTGCCATGTGAAGTATGAAGGTGAAGTGTTAGTGAGAGAAAGCCGGGGTTAGTTCCCGGCTTCTAAAAATCATCCATAATATTTTTCTTTTGTTCATTCATACATTTATCCATTTCGGAGCAAAAGTTTGTGAACTTAGTATTGGTATCTATGGAAATCTTTTCCCAATCTTTATATGAACTTCCATTTTGAATACGTATTTTGTTTATAGGATACGTCTTTAGTTGTTGTACATCATCATTACTTATCTTATAGTCAGGAGATATTAAGTGAAATCCACCTCCTTCTTGTGGAGCGCAATCATCCATAGACTTAAAAATCAAAATTCTATCATTTGATAGTTTAATTAAACATGTATCTCCTTTGTTTATATAGATGGAGGGCTTTTGAAATATAGATAAAGAAATTATTGTTAAGATTGAATCACTATCATTTGACTTTAGCATACTAATCATAGTTTCAATATTTTCTAAATCATTCCTTGCTATTTCAAACTTATTTGAAATAACAAACTGACCATTCTTTGCAGATACATTCTTATTTATATATTTATTAGGTACATTTTGTGAATAGGAGTTAAGGCATATAATACCAAATAGCACAAATAATATTTTTTTCATAATTCTTATTTTAGAAGGAATTGTTTATGCAAAAATATTAATTACACAGCTAATAATACAAGTTTCTTGATATGTTTGATTGCATGATTTTATTGTTTAGAATATTTCTAAATAATGTGCCGTAAATATGTTGTGCAACTTAATTTGTTTTCATTCTTTCTCACTCTTGTTCATAATGTGCTAAAAACCAACAAAATGCCATTTGCGAGTGCTAATATATTGCCTTAGCTTTGCATCAGAAAACAACGTTGAATCTCATGTTTCGTGGTGGCTACATGGAGATAGTGAACAAGATATTTATGGGCATTTGGGCTTTGTCGTAAACCACCACAATATACGACATTCCCATTTGCCCTTTCTCATTTTTATAATTATGATTATGAATACGAATTTGGTTTTGTCAAAAGAGAGTAGTGAGAGTGAAATCAAAACATATTTTAATGCAGTCCTTGAACTGTCAAAATCAGAAAATGAATATCCAGTAGACTTAGATAGCGTATGGATGTTGGTGTATGGAAAGAAGTCTGATAGTGTTGAAGCATTGCAGCGAGATTTTATGGAAAACGTTGATTATCAAGTTTTACGCCAAAATCCGCAAAACCCTAAAGGTGGAAGACCTACAATGAAATACTATCTTACAGTAGCATGTATGGAGTTTTTTATAGCGCGTAAAGTACGTATGGTATTTGATGTATACAGACAAGTGTTCCATAAAGTAGCCAATGGCGAAGTGAACAGTCTTGGATTGAGCAAAGATGATATAGCTTCATTGAAGATGCTTGCTGGAATGGTACGAATGATGAATATGCAAACATTCGTTGCTCCTTCAAGTCCCGAAACTGTTTCACCGGAATATGTATCATACAAAAGGATGAACAGTAACCGTAACGCGGAGTTGGATGCAAGCGTTGAACATCTTATCGGAAATGAAGACTTGCAGTGTACTTATTATACTGTTTATGCTTTTGCCCGGCACAACTTTATAGAGCTTGATAAGTATGAAGCTGCCCGTCTCGGTAATCTTTCTGCTAATCTTTGTCGTAGAAATGGATTTGCTATTGGAAAATGTGCAGATATTCGTTTTGGTACTATAAATGTTTATCCTCGTGAGATATTGACTGCTGTTTTCCGGCAACGTTACCCGGAGCACCACATAAATCCATAACAAAAATAGAAAATACAACCATTACTTCTTTGAAATAATAGAAAATATATATAGTTTTGTAGCGTAATAAAAAGAATAAAAGCCAAAAGAGCTTGTTATTGGAGTTTAATAGCCCCAATAGCAAGCTCTTTTTTTTATTGTCATACAAAACGAGGTAATGGTAGAGTCATATAGCATATTGTTTCAGAAAACTTCAGACGGTGCGAAGGTGAAAGACCTTCTTACTGAATGGGAGATGGTGTGTACCGATTTTCCATTTGAATTGTATCCTGAAACAAAGGATTTGCCAAAACGTGATTGGGCTGACGAAAACGGAGAGGATACTTTCATCCCTGACGTATTACCACTAAAGGCTTATGATCTTGAAGCTGGAATATGTTATACAGGTGAAATGGCAACCGCCTATGATAAGATTGTGTCATTTTTAGGCTACCTGATTGGAGAAGATGGCAATGGTGCCACTTTGAAGGTGTATAATCCTCATACCAATATAGGAAGGCAGAATTTGTACTTTCTTGGAGCGAGTAGCTATGACTTCCGTTCGACTAAAGATGGTGATGTTGTCATGTTTAAGGTGAAGTTCCGGGTAACTGACCCAAAGACGGAAATTGTTCCTTCGTACAGTATTGATATGGCTACGGTTTTAGCATTAGTAGAAAAGAAGAGATAATATGTGGAAGGTATATGACAAAACAGGAACAAAGGTGCGCTGTGAGGTACGAAAAGTACAATACAGTGGTACTTTTATGGGTGAGTGTTTTGTAAATACGACCATATACTCTGAACTGCCGATTGATTTTGAAATTGGAGATTACTTCATTTACCGTAATGAACAATTCACAATAAATTATGACCCAAGTGTTTTAAAGAAAGCCGGAGCAAAAAAGAGCGGTGAGTCTTATGTCTATGATGGCGTAAAGTTCAATAATGATTCGGATGAACTAACTCGATGTGATTTTCTTGATTATATTCTTGCAGATAATTACGTTCATTTTTCTTCGCTTCCAAATTTTAGCTTCTTCGCGTCAAGCATACAGGATTTGGCTGATCGGATACAAGCTAATCTTGATCGTGTTTATACTGACGAACAAAAGTGGACGGTTGAAGTACACCCGGAATATGTTGATACAACCAATGTAAATATTGATGTCAGCAAGATTAAGGTATGGGGTGCTTTGGATTTCATCAAGTCGAAATTCAATGCAAATTTCATTATTCGCGGACGGAAGATAATTATTGGTACCGCCGGAGTAGTAATTGATAATGTTTTTCAATATGGGAAAGGCAAAGGATTAGTTGAGATTCAGCGTGTGGCTGAAAGTAATCAGCAAATAACTACCCGCCTTCGTGTATATGGAAGCACGAGGAATCTTCCAGTTAGATATTACAATAAGTTGTCGGACGCATCTCTTACCAATTATCTGCCTAACAACATGGCAGTACAAAATTTGATGTTACCGGATTTTCCTCGTAAGGCACTTGATGTTTATATTGATAGTCCGAACATATCGGTGCTTGGAATCCGGGAGGATAGCATCTATTTCGATGGAAGTGACGAGTCATTACCAGAGATTTATCCGTCAATGGAAGGCATGACTGCGGAGCAACTTATTGGTGCCGGAATATCATGCAGTATTGATTCCGGGGACAATGGAAACTTGGACGAGATTGTGACGGATGCAACCGAAAAGGATGGCAAAGCGATCAGCGATGATGGTACATGGGATCAGTTGAAAGATGGAGAGGATATTCCACCATTTCTTTTGACTCTTAAAGATGTTGGTTTTGATATAAATGACTATCTGACCGGAGAAACAGCCACCATCAGTATGGAAGATGGTATGTGTGGTGGACGAGAATTTGAGATTACCAAATGTGAGAAAAAAGGTAATAAATACATTCTCACTTGCAATCGTGTTTATGATGATGGGCTGAAGCTCTATTTTCCATATAAGCATTACAATATAAAAGCCGGAGATAAATTCGTGCTTTTGAATATTGATATGCCGGAAGTGTATATATCTGCTGCCGCCCAACGCCTATTGAAAGCAGGTAAGGAGTATTTAGCAAAAAATGATTATGTACGCTATACCTATGAAGTGAAGATTGACGAGATATACATGGCTCGGCATCCGCAACTTTACAGCTTACTGAAAGAAGGCGACTTAATGCTATTCACTGAATCCGATTTTAATATTGATGGAAGTATCATTATTGATTCATTGAGGATAACCGAAGGAGAAGGGCTTGTTCCAACTTATGAGGTGACATTGGCAAATGAGAAATCTGTCGGTACCCTTGAAAAGATACAAAATGCAATAGATTCTATTGGAGGCGGACAAGGTTCAGGCGGATATAACAGCCAACAAATTAACAGCTTGATTCGGACATTTGGAAGTAAGTTGTTCCTCTCTAAAATTTCTGATGATATTGCTCAAGGAGTAATCCAGTTTCTCAAAGGTGCTGTCTTCGGTGAATTTGCTGAAGGTATTGCTGGCTTTGGAGGCAAGATAGACCAATTCGGCTCTGCGTGGCTTGATTCATTATCTATCCGCAAGTTTTTGGAAGTACCTGAACTGCGATATAACCGGATAAGTATTGAGGTGGGTAATAGCTGGAACGCTCCCGGAGGTGGAGTTATAGAAAGCGTGGTTCCTGATACTGATAATGAAGGGAACATTCTTAATACCGGAACAATAGTACTGCACTTGCAAGACAAAGAAATTGGGAAAATTGCCGTAGATGATATTTGTCAGGGCATATTCCATGACGGATTGACGTTGGACAATAATTTCTCTGATGATTACGATGATGGCATAGGAAACTTCCAATTTTCAGGATTTTATACCTGCTATTTTCGTATTACGGAGATTTTGGAGGCTGGAAGAAACAGTAAGTTCCGGTATATGCTTCGTGGAGTAAGTGACCGTTGGAGATTTTTGTTCCACCCGTGTGAGGCAATGCACTTTGTCGGATACGGAAACTTCACAGATAAATCACGGCAGACCTCCCGCTATTCTACTCGAATGTATGAACGCTATTTGCGTGGAGTGAATGACTGGGAGTTTACTTCAGATAATATCGGGGCGCAATTTGGTGATTTGAGCAACTTGTCTGTCTTCGGAATGAACATGGAAGGTTATTCTGCTTATTTGAATAACATATACATGACCGGAGTTATTGAACAACTTGAAAACTACCCGGCACGTATTGAGATAGATACGCAAGGAGATAATTTTCTTGCTTTTGGTGAGACTATGGACATTACTTGTAGAGTATTCAAAGGTTGGAGCGATATAACCGATACTGTGACAAAATGGAGAATAGCCCGTGATAGTGGTGATACGGCAGATGATGAAGCGTGGGCAATCAAGAATAAAAACTTTGCCGGAAATATAACGCTTGCTTATGAAGACCTCGGAGATAACGCTATCACATCTGTAAGTACATTATTTACTGTTACGGCAACAAATAAAACTGATACGGCGAAAGCTATTATAAGTATATAGAGTATGGAAAGTATAAAGAAAAGAATTAGAAAAGATTTTCAGCCATTGACTATTGCAGTCAGCTTGAAAATTATGACTCCGAATAGCCCGGCTTCGCAAGTATATAATAGTGAGAATGGTGAATATGAGCCTGATCGTGGCGTTACTCCGCTTGTGATTCTGCCGGAAGTTATTGCTAATTGTACGGATGGTAGCTGGAATACTCCTTATGCAAATGAACTACTTTCCGATATGAAGTGGTATATCAACGGGAAAGAGGCTTCAACTGTGGTTTCTTGGAATGGAAAGTATTCTATTGATACTGTTGGCTCAACTCGTGGTGCAATTACGATCAACCGCAATGTTTCTCCGGGTGAGAGTTTCGAGCTTCATTTTGAAGGTGTAGTTGCTGATACCCGATTGGGTGCAAATATTCCAGTGAAGACGGATACTATAACTCTTTCTACCGTAGATAAAAGTGAAGATGAATACAGCTTATCAATCGGAGACGACCAAATCATCCGGTACAATCCATTTGAGGATGCTTTGCTGCTGTATGATTATAAAGTTGCTAATGGTTTGACTACGGCTTCAACATCTGCACGTAATGCTGCGCTGAACGAAAACGCATACGAACGCTCTATTTCTGTATCTGTACATAAAGGAGATACACTTTTGTCTTCTGGTTATACATTGAATTTATACAGTATCGGTAGTGGTGGTGTCTTGACACAGCTTACAACTGCCAAACATGAAATAATCACTTTGACCTTAACAAAGATCACTATGGATTTGAGGCTGATAGAAAAAGGTGATTTTCTCTTGGTTGTAAATGTTGGTGGAAAAGAAAAAGCAAGGAAACAGTTTTCCATTAACCGGGTCTATCCCAAATTCGATGTGGAACCAGCAAGCGGAGTTTCCATTAATCCGGGTGAGACAACTCACTATAATAAAGTAATGGTGCATTACAATGGAAATATCGTTCCGGTTCCTGCCCCAATTTTAAAGATGGTATGGTTTACTGATACAGAGAACTTAACCGGGGTACAACATAATGAAGGAACTGAAACAGTGATAACATTATCCCGTACTGGAATTGGCAATACATATCTTGATGATTGGCTTGATATATATGTAGAAGCGGAACAGAAGCCGATATTCAAAGTTATGACTGATGCTTCGGGTACAGAATATACAGATAAAAGTGGGAATGTTTACATAAACTGATAATTATGAGATATGTAGTAGCAAAAACCAAAACGGTCACTAATGCTGGGATCAGTGATAGTGGACACAGGACAAAGAAAGGATTTATCATTATCAATGAAAAAGAGATAATGAATAGTGATTTCCTCGAAGGTGATTTTGAAGCTCGCGTTCAAATACTTGGAGGTACAACATATACAAACGTGGAAATAAATAACATTATAAACGAAGGAGGATGGAATTATGGCTTATGATTACAGTGCCCAAAATAGTATTACCATCAAGCGGTTACGAGCGAATGATAGCTTGACACTTAGTTTTGACAATAACGGAATACCTCTGTTTCAGGGTGTAGATGCTGAAAGTGGAGTCGTATCGCCGGATTGGACGAAAGCGGCAAACCAACCGATAAGAACTCCGAAGGTTATTTCATCGCATGGGCTGGCAGTCGCATTGTCAAACCATACTTGGACATACAATGGCGTAGCATTAAAATTTAATGGTGCGGAAAGTAGCGGATGGAAGACTGATAGCACCGGAAAGTTTCAAATGAATACTACTACCGGAGCTATTAAGATTATTGCCAATTTAGCAAGTAAGACCAATATTGCCGGGGATACTCTTATTTATTCGTGTGTGGCTACGGTTGCCGGAGTAGAGTATAACTTGACAAAGGATTTACCTATTGTAATTCAAAACATAGGTGCAAGTTCATATTATCTTGCCATTCTTGCCACAACCGAACAGCTAACAAGTAAGATTACTTCAACTTCATTGCAGACAAAATTATATCTCGGAGCAAATGAAGCATCAGACTATTATGTGAAATGGTACAAAGATACGGCGGCATGGGCAGACAAAAACGGGCAAAAAACAATTACTGTTGGAAGAGGTGATGTTGATGGTACTCAACTGTTCATTGCTGAAGTGTACAAGTCTTCCAGTGACTCACAACCTTTGGCACGTTCGGGTATCCGTATTATTGATACTGCGGATGAATTTCAAGTTGTATGCTACATTTCTTCAGCTAATAAGGAGGTGGACACAGGTAGTCCGGTAACTGTTAGTGCAAAAATTGTCAATATGACTACCGGAGCGACATATTCCCCTTCGTCTGCCGCATGGACAATGAATATAATGGATAAGGAAAACTGGAAGAGTCTGAAATCTTCATCTACAAACAGCATATCAGTAACAACAACTGAAACAGATCGTAATGGTAATCTGTATGACGTAGATGTAGTTGCAGAATGTAACTTCAATTAATAATTAATCAAATACAAAATTATGGCATCAAAAACTTTAGGAAGTGAAACCACGGTACAATCTATGCTAAGAAGCAATAGTGTACTTGTTGAGATTGACGGTAATGTTCGCCGTATTTCATTGGAGAATCTGATGAACGCAATTAATACAGGTAATGAACAACTCCTGCGACAAGTCGCATGGGGCATCCCTTTAAAGCATAAGGTTCAGAGTAGTACTGCGTATGGAGTTGTAGGAAATACGGCTGCATGGGCTGAATATAAACGAATGAGTGGGCGTTATCTCGTTAATAACGCCGGGAAAGCCTCTAAACTATCTCCGAATAATTCAGGGGTATTTGCCGATGGTACTGCACTCGATGAATCCAAAGGACATGTAATGTTCATTTCTCCGCGTTTATACTTTTTAGTTAAGACTGACAGTGTAAGCGGAATACCCTATTTATGGTTAAGTATGTATCCAATCGGAGGACATTATATCGGCGGTGCCAATGGTGGGCAATACAACTGTATCGGTGCGTATAAAGGTTCTATGTCAGGCAGTTCGCTTGTTTCTCGTTCCGGGGTAGCTCCGGCGGGAAATAAGACTATCAATGCCTTTTGGAGTGCTGCACAAGTGAATGGTAAAGATTGGGGATTGACTGACTACGATCAACGTAAACTTATTATGATGCTTGGGCTATCTGAATATGGAGATACCAATATTCAAGCAAAGCTGGGGTATGGTGTCAGTGGTAGCTCAAATTTGGATTTATGGGGTGCTGCGGCATCATTGAAAACCGGAGAAACAAAGAGTCTTGGTGATAACTGGGGAAAGATTGGCATTTCTGTTGTAAATGGAAGTAACACAGGCGTGAATTGTTCCCGCGTGAACATGATGGGTATTGAAGACCCTTATGGATGGCAATGGGAAGATATACAAGGGGTATATTGTGGAAACTCTGCCAATGATACGCAAGACGGAACCGAAATATTCATTTATAAAGGCAACCGACTTCCGACTACTGCTGAAGTATCGACTCACCCTAACGGGGAATACCGACAAGCAACCCGTATAACAACAAGTGGATATGTACAAGAAATTATGGCGGGTGACAACTTCGATATTTTCCCGGCAAAAATTGGAGGTGGAAGTACATCTTATTGGGCTGACTATTCTTGGGCTAACAACACTGGGCAGCTGGTCTTTTGGGGCGGTTGTGCGAATCACGGTGCGTACTGCGGCTTGGCGTCTGCGTACTCGGCTTACGCTTGGTCGTCCTCGTTTGCGGTTGTCGGCTCTCGCCTTGCTTATTATGGAAATTTAACATTCGTTACGGGTGCTGAATTGATGGCGTCTTGATAGCTGAAATAAACATAGTTCTTTGAAACACAAATAGTTGCAAATCCGTTCACAGCGTCACGTTCTCGAACAACGAATAGCGTGACGCCCCCGACAGGGGTGGACGGTTGGCGGAAGGGAACAAGAGCTGGTCTTTTGGGGCGGTAATGCGAATAACGGTGCGAACTGCGGCTTGGCGTATGCGAACTCGAATAACGCTTGGTCGAACTCGAATGCGAATGTCGGCTCTCGCCATACTTATTATATCGTGGAGAAATCTGCGAGTTCCCTGAACCATGACCCTGCAATATTATGGTTGCAGCGTAGTAACCAACAAGTTACGATGTCAAAAAATCACGAGCGGAAAGGTCTGTTTCTCTTGCGAACACAGACAAGCGGTGTTAGTAGGTTTATTCTCGAAAGCTCCGGGCAAATTATTCAAGCAAGCCCATTTTGCTTGCAATATCGGAATAATCAATATAGGTCTGAAGAAGACAAATTAGAAGTATGGTGTAAATTTTAAATAGAAGGTAATGACTAAGAGAAGAGGATTTTTGATAGAACAGATTGCTGATATGGATAATCTTCGGGAAGCGGATAGGGATGCACAGGATGGAAAGGTGAAGAAGAACCGATTTATCCGCCGTCATAACGAACGCGCCAAAGATGATTTAGAGGCTTTAAGGAAGATGATTTTAACGCTGGATTTCCCTGATCCTGACTTCAGTATAATGTCAGTTGTCAGTGATGCGGGAAAGAGAAGGGATATTGCGAAACAGAGTTATTTCCCGTGGCGTATTCTCCATCATGCCATAATGAGAGTGATTGGAGCAGATATTTACAAGAGTCTTATTCTCGATACGAGTGCTTGCATAAAGGGAAAAGGACTTCATTTTGGAGTCAAACGCATGAAGATGTTTTTGCGTAGGTATCCTGAATACAAGTGGCTTGTAAAGACTGATTTCAAGAAGTTTTATCAGAGTATTCCACACGAAGTTGTGATTAATGCTTTTCGCCGAAAATTCAAAGACGAGAAGTTTATAAAGTTGATTGAGATTGCATTGTTGAGTTATGATAGCGGAAAAGAGTTAATTGATATTTTGGAAAATGAAGAACTTCGGAAAGAGAGCTGTACCGATTGGAGCGTACACAAGCCAACCAATCGGAAATTTCGCAGTAAGCCCGATAGACCACAGGTTCAAAGAACAGTATAAGGTCAAATGCTTGCATCGGTATTGTGATGATAACGTAATGCTTGCACGAACAAAGGGTGAAGCAAAATTTCTACTCCGGGAATACAACCGGATAAGTGCAGAATATGGATTGGTAGTGAAAGCGAATAGTTGTATTTCTCCAATAGGAACGGAAGTTAGGCATGAAAACAAAAAACATAGAAAGCGAAAAAGAAGTAAGAGGAAGAAGGATTAACTTCTTGGGATATTGCTTTACACCGGATAATGTAAGGCTACGTAAAAACATGAAGAAAACCTTCGCGCGAAAAGATAAACGAATTAAGAGTCGTAAACGTAAGCAACAAATCCGTGCATCATACTGGGGATGGTGTAAATGGGGAGATTGCCGAAATTTATGGAAAACAATAACAGATAATGATATGAGTTTTGCTGACAAAGGAATCAAACAAAGTGGAAAGACAAAGGACGGAAAGAAGTTCTTTGATGTTTCAGAAATGAGATTAATGGAAATTCTGAATATTCCCATTAAGGTGTTGGATTTTGAAACAAATGTGAAGACTTCACAGGGAGACGGAAGGTATTGTGTACTGTTTGAAATGAACGGTTCAAAATACAAGTTCATAACAAATTGCTTTAACCTGAAAGATGTACTCGACCAAGCAAGATTGCGAGAACAAGAGACAGGTGATACGATTTTCCCGGTGGAGAATGTGATTATTAAAAGACGCGCACTTCGTGAAGGAAAGAGTGCTTATTATTTTGATGAATAATTTAAAAGGAGGTAAAAATGAAAGCGTACAGTGATTTTAATGGAGTGGTACCCGAAGGTGTACAAGTTACAGTGGAAGGCAGTTTGGTACGACTGTTTTTTGATTATGCCAAAAACGAAATTACCGTTGAAGGTGAAAAGCGTGAACAGTTGGTTTGTGAGAATGTAAACGCAACCGGGCGAACGTATGAAGAGCTTGTCAGTGCTATTGTAACTGATCGCTATTCGGCAGATAGACGTGAAGCTGTATTCGCCAATTATGAAGAAGCCAAAGATGAAGCGAGTGAGCTAACAGAAGTAAAACGTGCTGAATATTTGAAGGAATACTCTGATTTTCAAGCATGGCGCAAACGCGCTAAAGAAGTCGCAAATGAGGCATTAGCAAAATTGTAATAGAATGAAAGTACAAGGGCACATAGTCGTAAGACGCAGGGCAAATAATGGAAATGATGGAAAGCCCGGTGATAAAGGAAAGGACGGATTACAAGGATGTATTCTTCGGCAGTCTGAATGGGTCGCCGGGGTAGAGTATCGCAATGACGAGGCTTTAACTTCCGGCACCCGGTACTTGGATATTGCTATTGTTACGACTGGGGCGAATACTTTCAATGCTTACAAATGTCTGAAAACTCATACTTCAAGTAGTTCGATTCCAGTAACTAACACGACTTATTGGCAGAAATTCAATACTCTTCAGCCAGTTTATACACCATTGATTATGGCTCAAAATGCTATTCTCCGGTTCATGCAGGGCAATCAGCTTTTGATTATGAAGTCGGATAATACGACTGTTGCGGCTGGTCTTGTTGGCGGTGATTATCCTTTATGGGTGGGTGCTACTACTCCTTCTTCCGCTCCATTTAAAGTATCCATCACAGGAATAATGACTGCGGAAGGAGCAATAGTCAAGAACAGCATACTTCAGAATGTGAAGATTACTGGAACTGTACGACAGCCGTGGTCGAAGTCGGGTATATATATTAGTGTTGGCGGAAATGGTGAAACAATGTCATTTGATAATATAGCCGCCGGAGCTTCAGGCGGTTGGGGTGATGGAAGTATCAATTCTATGATTACTTGGACACTTGCTGATAGTGGAAGAACAATGCGTATTGCTAACTGGAAATTCGATGGAGAGACATTTACCGGGACTGTTGATGTTACGGCACCTTCTGGAAAATATTTTTTTGAAGATGGGATACAGAAAACCAAACTCACTTTATCGAGAGAGGTTATAGAACTTATGGGATATGGAGATTCAAGCAATTTTTATGGTTGGATTGTATTGAATAGAGTGGATTTTATGACTACAAAGAGATACGGTTCATGCAAAAAAGTATTGTTCTCCGGTGTTGTTTCAAATGGAACAATGATATTGCAAAAAACTTTCGATGGAAGTAAATTAACAAGTAGTAGAATTAGCACTGGATATTATCAAGTAAACTTACCTTATTCAGTGTCTCACGATGAATATGCTATTCATTTAACAGGATATACGTGCGTGCGTGGAAATAATATTATATATGCTTCCGTAAACGTTCAAAACCCCAATTACTTCACAGTATATACAGGTGATGATTCCTCGCCCAACGATGGAGGATTTACTTACGAGGTAATAAGTACGGCTGATTGGGTATAATAAATTATATTGATATGAAAATAAATTTTGAAAGAATAGAAATATTCACAGACATGACAAAGACGAAATGCGTTGTACAAGACGTTAAAAAGGACTTTGCAGACGTTATTTACCAGTTTGGTAGAGGGATAGAATCACATGCTCTCGCTCTTAAAATATTCAATTCTAAAGGAGAAACTGAATATGATGATCGTGAATGTAACCTGATTCGTCAGCTTTCGGAATTGTGTTCTCCATCCTTTATGGATGCGATGAAAAAAGTATTGAATGAATAACAAACACAGAATATGACACAAACACAGGATAACGATGAAAGAACTGAATGAATTATTTGTAATTGCATGGATGCTATTTGGCATCTACATGCTTGTATTATTGCTGATCGGGGCAGACTTATGGAGTGGATACAGAAAAGCTAAACAAAGAGGTGAGGCAAGAACGAGTTATATGCTTAGAAAAACCGTTGATAAAATTGCACGGTATTATAATGCACTATTAGCTTTAACTTTCGTTGATTGTATGCAGATGGGGGGAGTTTGGTTTTTGGATAACTATTACGACTGGCATATTCCAATTTTCCCATTGGTAACATTATTGGGCGCAATCGCTTTTGGTGCCATAGAAGTCAAAAGTATTTACGAAAAAGCGGAAGATAAAATGAAGGACGACTACCGACAAGTAGCCATACTTGCTGCTGAAATAGCAAAGCATAAAAACGAACCTGACAAGATGATACATGCAGTTGATGATTTTATGAATAAAAATAACAAAGAAAATAAGGAGGAACAGAAATGACACGAGGACTACGAAACAACAATCCGGGCAACTTGCGTATCAGTAAAGATAAATGGCAAGGACTAAGGCAAGTACAAGAAGATAAAGCATTCTTCCAATTTACTGAAATGAAATGGGGGTATCGTGCGCTAATCCGTACATTACAAAATTATCGCAAACGGCATAATTGTATAACCATAGGTGATTTTATCAAACGCTGGGCACCCCCAGTTGAAAACAATACCAATGCGTATATTATATCTGTATGCAAGGACTTGCAAGTGACACGTGAATATGTACCGGATATAATGGACAAATCTACAATGTGTGCATTTGCGGCAGCTATTTCAAAAGTCGAAAATGGTGTTCCCGCAAAAATGGAAGATATTGAAAAAGGGTGGGAATTATTATAAATCAGTAAATCTCGTTAGATATGATAAGTTTTAATTTTACTAAGATGGAGGATGGTTGGTTTGAGAGCCAGTCAATCCAAGTTTCGGGTAGTATTGCAATCAACTTGACCTTCGATGATACAAATGACAACCGGGTAGTACTACTGAAAAGCTCTACCGGGCATAGCTATGTATCGTTTAAGGAGAATCTTAATGTTGGTTCTTGTTGTGATATGAATGAGAATTATCTAATTCCCGGTCAATATATCAAAGTGAGAGTTAATAAACTTCCGGCAACATCATCTTTACTGGAAGACCTACAAGGGAGCTTTGCAAGTAAGCAAGATTTGTTTGTTGAAAGTGGAAGGGCACAGGTAGAGGAATCGAAGCTGGAACAGTCTATCAATAGTGTGAAGCAAGCATTAGATACGCTGGTTAAAGGTGTAGATGCAACTACGGCTATTGATACGTTTAAGGAGATTGAGGATTTCTTGTCAGGAGTAACGAATGAGAAGACTTTAACCGGGATGCTTGCCGTTGTTGATGGAAAAGCTGCTACTGCGCAAACAACTGCTGACTCTGCAAAGACTACGGCGTCTTCTGCTTTGGCTAAAGCGACTGAAAACGGAACAAAACTTGCTACTATTCCCAGCATGCCCGCCAATGACGGAAAAATATATGGATTCTGTAATGGCGCATGGATAGTGATAGCTGAAAGCGGCAAATCTATATACACATCATAATGAAAGCAAAATTAGCAATCGGAATAGTGATAGCGGTATTAATTGCCGCTATCATTTGTCTCTCCAATTTATTGAAGAAAGAACGTTATGAGAGTAAACGCCAATCCGGGAATGTTGAGGCGTTGTTTTCAGAGTTGAAAACTTATAAGGTAAGAGATAGCCTCAACGTAGCTGAAAGTAAACAGCTTCGTCTAACTATTGAAGAGTTGGAGGAATATCGTGAAGCTGATGCCAAATTGATTAAAGAATTGAAACTAAAGCCTTCACAAGTTGAGTATATCACTCATACAAAGGTGGTAACAAAGGATAGCATCGTTTTTGTGATAAAGGATAGTTGTTTCAATTATGCGGATAAATGGGCAGAATTTAGTGGATGTATTCGGTCTGATACAGTGGATTTTAAATACCAGACTTCAGACAGTCTATCTACCGTGGTAAATAGGGAATATAAACATCGTTTCTTATGGTTCCGGTGGGGAACAAAGGGGTATCGGATGAAAATTGTGAATCATAATCCACGGTCACGGATAACATACAATGAATTTATAAAGATCGAGAAGTAGCGGGTGGCAATGATAACCACCCGCCATTTTTTTTAAAAAGGAAGATCATCCTTAGTATCATTCCCAAACATTTGTTGTTGTGTCGGTTGTGGGGGAGCCAGTTGTTGAGGCGGTGCCGAAGCATAATTGGGCTGACTGGGTACTACTTGTTGATCCGAATTGCGAACTGTTGCCTTCCAGCATGTAATTGAGTTGTACCATTTACCATTCCATTCAGTCGCATTTATATCAATGTGAATGTCTACTTCTTGACCGATTGTTAATCCAAAATTCATTATGTTATCGTTCATAACAGAGAAAGCTATCTTTTTAGGATATTGCTCTTTTGTCTCGATAACATAATCTTGGCGCGACCACTCTTTCCCGGCTTTAGAAACACCGCCTTGTGCTGGAAGTGCTACAATTATTTTCCCGCTAATTTCCATTATAATATGTTTTTTTAAGTTACACAGCCGGATTCAATTTGTCTGACGTGCTGATTGCCCGGCTGATTATGTTACAATCCGTCAGTTTTCTTTGTATGATTTGCATTGCCATTTTGCAATTAGAGCTTTCATTCAGGTTTATATACTCTTTACTTTGGTAGAGGATATTGGATAGTCCATCTACCAAACTGAAAAGGGCAGTCAATCGAAGGTATGTTAGTCTCTTTGCGTCTTGGTTATACGGAATGGTTTCTTCTATGCGTTTATCGAGTGAAAGACACGAAAGTTCACACATGCACCGGGTTAATTCCATTTTTGCAAGAAGAGCACTATCTTTGATTTTGTGCTTATCAAACTCTGATTTTATACTGTACTCCATTTTGAGTAGGTCAGGTTGTAATTCTTCAGAAATAACTTCGTTCGCATCTGCCATAAAAAAGATTTTCTTTCCGGCTATTTCCGCAATACGCTTTTCGTATTTCTGCATTTCTGATTCTATCCGTTTAGCTTGTTGTTTCACATAGAAATGGTAATATGGTGATTTCTTCAGTTGGCTTACAAAGTCTACTACAAGCCCACAAACTACATCATTAGTAAATAGTATATTGTAAACGGCAGTAAGTGTGACATTCTCCGCCATATCCCGGCTTATTTGTTTTTCCATACGTTCATTAAATCTTTGATTATTGCTTTAAGGATACAAATAAGGGTAACCATTTCGATTGCCCTTATAATCCATTGTATTATACTCATTAATCATTCCTTATTTGATTAAAGTCCATTTTTGCTTTTATCAGAGCATCTATATCACTTCCGAAATGATTAAGAGTGCTCATGGCTACAAGTATTACGTCTGCCAATTCCTCCTCAAAATCAGAGAAGTGCTCAATGTGCGGGCTTTTCTTCCCTTCAGCATTGAACACTTCTGCAACTTCATTCAGTAAATCACGGTGGAAATTATTTTCTTCGTCTATAAGACTTATCTTCCCACGGCGAACGGCGCAGTCATGCGCTTTCTTTGCGATTTCATTCAAACTATTTTGCATTGCTACCTTCCTCTTCTTCAATTATTTGTTTCAATTTATCCAAATCGTTATCTCCATTATCTCCATTCAATATGTAGGATATTTCTTCTTCCTTCGTCATATTTTTAGGCATGTTCTTTGATGAATCAATCAGTTCTTGAACTATTGCGTCTATTTCATGGTTGGGAGTTTCGTAGAATTGCTTGTATTTAATAGCAGACTTTTCGATACGCTTTAGGTCTTTCTTACTAAGTTTCATAATATTACTTCTTTGGTAAAATGTCACTAAAATCTTTGTTTAAAATGTCGTTAAACTCTTTAGCCCTTTCATACATCTCATTTTGAGTGCAGTAATCCCGTAGTCTTACAATCTCCGCAAACCGCAATAGTCTTAATTTATCTACCAAATCTTTGTAGTATAGGTCTTGAATTTGATGAAATGCGGAGAATTGATTTTGTAGATTCTCTAAAAACTTAAAGAGAAATAACACACCAGCTACCAATAATACTATCACAAATATTATCAGGAAAATAATTATATAATTCATTTTTAAAATTGTTTATAACTAAATATTGGCATTTTTTTAGGCTTTGGACACTCTTTTAGGTAGTTTCTATCTACCGTAAAAATATCCTGCAAAAGACTTTTCTTTAATGCTTTCTTTTGTTTTCGAGGAAGTCTTATCAATTTATTGTATCCGTAAATACCGCCTACAATATGCCATAGGCTGAAATTGATTTTTAATCCTTCGTACATGTTTTTTATACTTTACTTCTTTTACATTTTAAACATATCATAATCTCTTCCAACACAACTTTGTGGGAGATTTGCTCTATCTAAATCAGCCTGACTTATGAAAGAATCCTTGAAGTAGAACTTACTTTTTAAAGAAGTACAAGCAAGCATAAATCCTCGTAACTCTCGCCAATTATACTTTTTCCCACTTAACAGACCGACTTTATATAAATCGCAAAAGCCAACAGTGCTGATTATCATAGACAAACTACCTTCGAGGTCTATAATAGGCTCAATGGACGCAAAAGTTTTATATCCACTTTCATGGAGTACCTTCATGGCTTTTATCCGGTCTGAATTGCTTGAAGCGTTGGATTCGAGTTCATCATGTCCGGTCAATGTAAATCCAAATGCAACGTGACGTGTGTATGCTATGTGCATCAAATTCTCATTCAATGCGCTTTTACTACAAAGAGGACGAAAGAACTTTTCGGCAAAATCAGCTCTTTTGGTGAGGATTTTTACATTGACACTATTATGTACACATATTTTAATTGCACGTACAGTCAGGTCTATTGTCTGGGGGAGCATGGGATCAGTTGTAAAAGAGAAGAATAATCCATGCTTCTGAAGTTCCCCAAGATTTGCCAACAATTCTTTTTCAAAAATGGATATAGCTTCTTCTTCGTCTCTGAAACATTTCTTCAGTTTCGGGGTATCACTCCACACATGAGACATTACACCTTTCTTGCAATAACAATAATCACAATTATTGGAGCATCCTGTATAAAAATTACAAGCCCAATCGCTATATTCGCCAGCTTTGCCGGACGGATTGTATATAGCTTTTCCGTTAAATCTATTATTTCCCATTTGTAGAATGTTATAATCCGTACTTTTCATTAAATAATGAATCTGCTTTCTGAAATTGTCTTGTAAAACGATTCTCTTTATATTTTCTCGGTGAGGAACACCCTAATATCAAAAATAGAATCGTACATATTATCAGTATTTTCTTCATATATTTATCTTTTTTGAGTCTAATTAGGTTACATCATTAATACTAATTTCTCCTTTCAAAACCTGCTCTACCTGTCGGTCTAATATCTCTTGAAACTCTATTTGGCAGATAAGAGAACAATCTGGTATTATCTCTTCCACCGTATCACCACGATTAGGTAAGAGTTCATCAAGAAAAATTCTCCCTGATTTATCTTTAAGACACGTTGCTCCAACATCACGCTCTATTCTTGCCATCCGGTTAAATTTATCCGGGAAATCCTTTCGTATTTTATTCCAGTAACCCATACCTCCTTTCACACAACCGATACAGTTATTATTGTTGTACCCCATTTTATACATCTCCGGTATTTCAATGCCAGCTTTCCAAAGCATACCCATCGCATCTTGTTTGGTTATTTGTCGTTCAATAAGCGGAAACAGTGGTTTTGTGTTCGGGTACTGCTGCTTTAATCGGATAGCACGGTTTATTTCTTTCGAGTCGTAATCAAATCCCCAAACTTGCCCGTCCCAGTACTGCAATTCTTTTTCTAACTTATATCGAACTTGCTTTTTTAATTCAAATGTACATGCAGCACCAGTAGGAGAATTGATATACCGTTTTCTCGTTAATACATCTTCAACATTAATATACTTATCGCTTCGGATGGTATGTATTGGCTGATTATACCATTTTTCACAGTCATGAAGAAAACGAGCATTATCAGGATGCCCGGAACCTGTCTCAATATAGTATATCTGCACATCATTATATAGACCTAATGCTATTTTACAAGCAACAGCGGAAGTTACTCCGCAAGAAAACCATGCTATTATCATATTTTTTTATATCTTTGTACATGAACTTTAAAACTAAATATTATGCCTATTTACAGTATCAATTTTTCTATGAGTGGCAAAATTCATAGTTGCACAGGAGAATCTTCTTATCCAAACAAATTACTTTATGAGAGTGGAGAGTATGATAAAGGAATCGTACAAGGTAACATAAATCAATTTGTGAAATTGTATAAAGAGCAGTATGGCTTTGATACAAAATCTTCACATACAGTCTTGAATTGTAACCTTATATTTGAATAGTGCGATTTCTTTTGCTTTTTGAGGATGATTTTCAAGCATCCTCAAAAAGTTCAGAAAAGGGGACATAAATCACTGCATAATCTATTCGTGATAAGTTGTGTGTCCATCAATGTATCCACATAGCTTCTCGTTTTGCATCTTAAAAGATGCATATAACCTCTTCATACTCTGTTTCATTTAATATATAGCTCTTTCTTAGTAAGGAAGAAGTGTAAATTCTGAAGTTGATGCAGTGATTTTACATCATCATCTATTAAGTCACAGCTAAATCCTTTGGAATGTTCCCAAACCTCAAATCCTTCTTCTGACCTCCATATTTGTTCGTAAACATCATCCCCTTCAGGAGTAAATTGAAATCCAAGTTTTCCCAATAGTGTTTCAGTGACACGGATGGGCTTCAACAGGCTAATGTCTTTCCAGCCTTCGCATTGTCTCACGCCACCTAAAACAACCTTCAATCCCATACCGTCAATGGCATATATCGGATAGTAGGAGGCATCATTGGAAGTCTTGATTTTTACGAGATTACCGATACGAAGCTCCGAAATATCAATTAAGCATTTGGTTTTATTGATAGGCTTTGGCACACTTTGATATTTGATATTGCGTATATTCCCCTTCTTTAAATCAGAAAGGAAATCAACGTCAATAGTTTTGTTGGATTGGTTTATCCATTCATCTCCATTTAGACCAAGCCATTGGTAGGAAGCCTTTTCACCAAAATGGGAAACAGCCTCTTTAAATCTATTGTCATTTTCAAACATATTACTTCGAGTGTTTTATGGTTTCGTAAACTTTTATAGGAAAAGTACCTTCTTTATCGGCTCTCATAAAATCTGCACCAATTTCGCATGTGCGATTTTGTGTATCCAAACAAACAATTTGGCTGCTTCTGTACCCACGTAACCATGAACTTGCATGATTCACCCATGAATAAAATGTGTTGAATACACAAATCTGTGCATCATAATTTGGGAGCTTATCCTTGCTTTTTTTACTCATGCCATTCAATATTATAATTCCACAGTTACTTTTACATCAATACATTTCATATCAATTCCGGTGCCATTACAAAAACCAACGGCTTCCATCTCCAACGAAGATACTGACACCTCATTCTCTTTCTCAAATTGCGAGATAAGAGATGATATATCTTGTTCCAGCTTTTTTTTAGCGTTCTTTACTTCCTGTATTGTTTTCATTACTTACATCGTTAGAATTATCTTCTTCCACCTCATTTTCTTCAAGATAGTGTTCAAGAGCATCTTCACATCTACTTCCTTCACAGCTACTATATCCGTTTGGGAATAGGTGTGATCCTTTTTCCCAATCTTCTAAAGGGCAGAAATCACAAAGTCTTTCTCCCAGTTCTTCCATAAGTTTCCTATCATCCATAACTATTCTTTTCTCACAATTCTATATCCACATTTATCCAGTACCCGTTCGAGGAAACAGCGTCCGCAATTTGTACCAAGCCACTGAATGATGGTGGCAACGATCAACCTTTCTTTATGTGTAATTTCACATAGAAAAGTCACATGGTGCAATCCTTCGTCAATAAAATGGTCTTGAAGTATTCCATGACCTTTGTTAATGCCCGGACGTTTCTTGTTTTCTTTCTGCCATTCTTCGGAAAAGGAGCGTTCTAAATCATTATTTGAGTATTTCAATCTTTCCAAGTTAAAACCTAAATTCCTCGCTCCATTTATCTTTATGAGAGTTCTAAAATCATCCTTATCCATTAATACTATTTTTTAAATAATTGATTCTACGAAGTTTATGATAACGATAATATGCCGATAAGTTAAGTTTATCAATGAATTTGTTATCTGCTTTGATGGAGGATACCTTTTGAGCGGCTTTGACTACATGGAAATAAATGATAGGTTCTGTATATCCATTTGCCCGGCGTGTTCCATTGATCGCATAGATTAGTCCAGCGAAATCAGGCACCTCTTCCGGTTTCACGAGTCCATCAGGAACTATATAGTAGAAATAGTTGGTACGTCCACCAGCCAAAATGTTATCAAATTTGCTGTTCCCATTTTGATCCTGTTTCTTACTATCTTTATGGAAATCACACCTGCTAACCTTCACTTCATACTCATAAGTGAGCCTTGATCGGGTAACTTCTAAAAGATCAGCTTCCCACTTCTCAACGAAAACATTTGGGTATATTTTGTTTCCTTTTCTATCCCGGAAGACAAGCTCACAAAATCCGTTAATAATATCGGCTGTTTTCATTTTAGTTTATCAAACTGTTTATCAAGTTCATATTGGAAGAAGCCTAAAGCCTCTTCATACTCTTTTCCTTCAATATTAGAAAAGTACATGGCACTACTAAAGGCTTTAAGGGCAGCTTCCTTTCCTTTCTTTATGTAATATTCAGCCTTTATAACCGTTTTTCTTTCAGCCTCTTCTTTTTGGAATTGAAGATGTCGGTCAATGGCACTACGCCCCCATTGGAATAGTTCATCTTTATCCCCAAAGGTTCTTGATTCTTGCCAAACGATACGTTTTTCAGAAGAAAAGGCATAGGCGGATATGCCTTTGTGCTTTTGAACATGTACAACAATATCAAAGCCTTTGTATTCTTCTTGCCAGCCTAAGCCTCCAAGAGAAAAAGGAAATTCGTCTTTTCTTATCATAAAAAGTGATTTTATAATTGAGAATCCACACCTTAAATTCTCCATTTTGGAGTTTTATTGTAGGTATGAAATAATCATCAAGTTTCGAGATTTGCATGTCTAAATACCCTCTTTGAGGTTTTCGATAAGTTCGTTAGCACAATTCTTCGCATAATCAGTATCCATATCTACAAAGGATTTTACAGTCACCCACACAAAAAGTACTTTGACTTGTACTTTATACTTAGGAATGACATATAAATCTTCACAGCCATATTTATCGGCTCCAACAACATAGCATTGTACTGCCTTAATTCTGTATTTCTTCATTTTCTTCTTGTTTTTGTGATTTCTCTTTCACCAATCGAAAAGCGTCTTCAGCCCCATTCTCATAGCCTTTGTAATATCCAGTTTTCTCTTTGTGATTTTCAACTGCACGCCATTGGGACGCGCCAATGCAAATAGAAAATCCTATAAGCATGATAATTGCCCCGACACCAAAGATTGGATTGTCCAGACTGAATTTCAGTGGTCTAAAAGAAATGTCCACGCCGGAAAGAGCTATGAATAATATGAATAGCCCGGCAATTAGTTTAATTATTTGTTCCATAATGCTTCTTCTACTTTAAATGTGAATGATAACAATGACTGGCATCCGCCTCTTAATTGAGTATGTCGGTTACAAACGCTTGCAGAACCACAATGGGAACAAAAAGCATTTTGTACCTTTTCGAGTGACTTTTCCGTACCTTCCTCAAATATTAGTTCTAATCCATAAATTTGTGCGGCATGGTATTCCAATAAGCATCCGTTAGATTTCTCCCAGCCACGGCAAAAGAAAACCGCTTGACATTCCAGTAATGTCATAATATCACGTCCCATGTAGTATGATATTGGCTTGTCCGGTTCCGGTGAGATTTCTAACGGGGAGATAGGTATGTATCCTTTTTGTTTGAGAGCCTTTTTTATCAGGTCTGATTTACGCTTAACATTTTGGTGTGGAATACCCGTTATTGGCAAACTGATATAAATGCTCTTATTCATACCTGAAAGATGTAAAATGAATGATAGCCATATCTTGTGAAGTATCGGAGCCTTTGAACCATTCCGCCCAATCTTCAAAGGATAATCCATCATTATGTGCAATTTCTTCCAGAGTAAGATTTACTTTTATCTTGCCATCAACAGATATAGCTACACACTCTTTGTTGTCCAACTTATCAACGAATCTTGTAATCTTCAATGGCTGTATTCCAACGCCATCATCTTTTGTTAGGTTAAGAATTGTCGTTTGCTTACTCCGGTAGGGTTTCCCTGACCATTGTCGAATAGATAACACCGCATTTCCTTCTTGCACTTCACGGATACGCTTCTCCCATAATTTGTAGTTTGTGCGTATCGTATGAATCTTTGGGAAATTCCACGGTATTCCGTTTTCAACTATTGCATTTCGAGAACAACTTCTCCGGGTATTTTCTTTCCCATCAAAAGAGCAGTCCCACATACAAGCATCATTAAAATTTCTTCCCATGAGAAATTTACACCGAAATCGAGTTGGTTTTCCAACTTTTGGGTGTCCTTTCAAGAAGAAAGGTGAAAGAGTTATCACGTATGTTTTTATTTTGTCCATACTATCAGAAACAAAAATGGCTGCAACTAACGCCGCAGCCATTGGTTAGACATGTTTTTTATCTTTTTCCGATCAGAAAATCTCTCCATAATTCTTTGAACTGATTTCCAAAGTATTCGGCTATTTCCTCTGATTTTACAGCAAGGCGAGAGCCGACAG
>SKEU01000127.1_pt1 | contig 67667 bp, 47 predicted proteins | sample 4819571 | NCBI WGS metagenome assembly SKEU01 (sample SAMN11008801, study PRJNA524170) | human gut metagenome | biome: Human fecal sample; material: Feces; isolation source: fecal sample from pouch patient p8, p16 | host: Homo sapiens | place: Israel: Tel-Aviv | collected 2015-06-23
CTCTTGCATAATACCAAAATATTGTGTAATTTTGCATCGTAATATAAACATATAAAACATGCAAAATCCATTTCAACATATCAACGATGTACTCAACTTCAGCGGCAAGGAAGCAAGCCGCATGTTGAGAAGTCAGGTGAACACAGAGCACCTGATGTTGGGAATACTGCACGCAAACAACAAGCAGGTGAACGACATCTTTGACCACTTCGGAATCAATGCGGACGTATTACGCTCCACTCTCTATGACTCTCAGGAGAAGGTGATGGAGGAAGTATCCGTGAAGGGAGATGAACCGGAGACTGACAAAAGGAAACAGGGCAAGGGACTGACCTACAACAGGGAGACATCTGCCGTGATCAGCGATTCGCTCATAGAGGCACGTCTCTGCTCAGGACATTCGGCCATGGTGGAACCTATCCACCTGCTGCTCGCCATCCTGAAAAACGAGCAGAGCGACCCTGCCAAGCTGCTCATTACACAAGGACTCACTTACAGCAAACTCTTTGACTACCTTTCTGGCTACCACGACGAGATTGAGGACAAGCTCAACAAGCTGAACCAGGAGGTGGAAAACTATAAGCGCACCCAGGAAGTTGAAAACGCAACGGAAGGAAACAAGGAACCGAATGATGAGGAAAACGACGGAGACATGATCGCTGCGGGTGACACTGATATACAGGACCACGAAGGCGACCTGATGGACCCGGACGAGGAACCACTCGACTTCAGCGACGAACATGCTGATTCCAACCTTGGAAACCGTGGTGGCAACAACATGGGCAACAACAAGACCAACATAATCGGTGCCGGATCGAAAACCACGAAATCGAACACGCCAACCATCGACAAATACAGCTTCGACCTGACCAAGGCGGCAAAGAGCGGAAAGCTCGACCCCGTGATTGGAAGAGACAAGGAGATTAACCGCGTGCTTGAAATCCTGGGCAGACGCAAGAAGAACAACCCTGTGCTGATAGGCGAACCGGGCGTGGGCAAGAGTGCCATCGTGGAAGGACTGGCTTTGTTGCTCGCCAAGCAGGGCAGCGACCAGAGCTCACTCTTCTTCAACAAGCAAATCGTGAGCCTCGACCTTGCCGGTCTCGTAGCCGGAACCAAATACAGAGGACAGTTTGAGGAGCGCATCAAGGGCATCATCAGAGAACTGGAACGCAACGAGGACATCATCCTCTTCATCGACGAGATTCACACGATGATTGGAGCCGGAAGCGCCGAGGGAACGATGGATGCGGCAAACATCCTGAAACCAGCCCTGGCAAGAGGCACCCTGCAGTGTATCGGAGCCACCACCCTGAACGAATATCGCAAGAGCATCGAGAAGGACGGAGCACTGGAAAGAAGATTCCAGAAGGTGATAGTAGACCCTACTACCCCGGAAGAGACGCTGCAGATTCTGCGCAACATCAAGGAACAATATGAGCAGCACCACAACGTAACCTTCACCGACGAGGCGCTGGAGGCCTGCGTGAAGCTGAGCGAAAGATACATCAACGACCGCAACTTCCCAGACAAGGCTATCGACGTGATGGACGAGGTGGGCTCACATATCCATATCAATTCTGCCACCGTTCCGGAAGAACTGATTGAGGCAGAGAAAAAGCTCAACGAGATTGTCGCCAAGAAACAGGCCGCCGTGGCTTGCCAGAATTTCGAGATGGCGGCTACCCTGCGCGACTGCCAGACCAAGCAGGAGCAGGACATTGAGGTTATCCGAAAGAAATGGGAACACGGAGACCCGAGCCACCGCACACTGGTTGGCGAGACTGAAGTGACCGACGTAATCAGCCGAATGACCGGTATTCCTATGCAGCGCATGGCTGAATCGGAAAACAAACGACTCAAAGAAATGGCTGATGTGCTGAAGGCGGAGGTCATTGCCCAGGATAGCGCTATAGATAAGGTGGTAAAAGCCATACAGCGCAACAGAATGGGACTCCGAGACCCGAACCACCCTATCGGCGTGTTCATGTTCCTGGGACCTACCGGCGTGGGAAAGACCTATCTTGCCAAGAAACTGGCAGAGGAACTCTTCGGTTCGGCTGATGCTCTCTTCCGCATCGACATGAGCGAATACGCTGAAGGCTACAATACGGCACGACTCATCGGTTCGCCTCCGGGATACGTGGGCTACGACGAGGGCGGACAGCTGACCGAGAAGGTGAGACGCAAGCCTTACAGCATCGTATTGCTCGACGAGATTGAGAAAGCCAGCAGCCAGGTGTTCAACCTGCTGCTCCAGGTGCTCGACGAAGGCCGACTGACCGACGGCAACGGCCGACTCATCGACTTCAAGAACACCATCATCATCATGACCTCGAATGCCGGAACCCGACAGCTGAAGGAATTTGGCCGTGGCGTGGGCTTCAATGCCGGCGGACTGAGCGGTGAGGGTACGCTTATCGGCGAGAAGGACAAGGAATACGCAAGAAGCGTGGTTCAGAAGAGCCTTGCCAAGCAGTTTGCCCCAGAGTTTCTGAACCGTCTCGACGAGATTATCACCTTCGACCAGCTCGACATCAATGCCATCAAGCGCATTGTGGACCTGGAGTTGAAGAAGCTGATAAAGCGTGTGGAAGAAAAGGGTTACCACTTCCAGATGACCGACAAGGCCAAGGAATTCGTGGCAACCAAGGGCTATGATGTTCAATTCGGCGCTCGCCCACTGAAGCGAGCTATCCAGAACTACGTGGAAGACGGACTCTGCGAACTGCTGATGGAAGAAAGCCTGCAGCCAGGCGACACCATCTGCATCGGGAAGAGTGCGAAGAAAGACGAATTGACATTCAAAAGAAATAAATGAAATGATATAAAGAGTAAATTTAGGAAAAGAAATAAAGAGTAAATTTAGGAAAAAGTTTTTATGGAAACTTGGAATAAAAGATTCCAAGTTTAGCAGTGGCTTCAGCGGAAGCCTATCTACCCAAGAAAGAGCTGGCTAGTGATAGTCGGCTCTTCTTCTGTTAATGATGGTTAACGGCACGAAAACTTTTCGGAAATCATTTCATCAATTGAAAAATATTCATTACCTTTGCATCCGCTAAAAGAGAAAAAAGCCATGATGGCTCAGTTGGTAGAGCAACGCATTCGTAATGCGTGGGTCGCGGGTTCGAGTCCCGCTCGTGGCTCCTTATATCTATTAGGTTTATAAATATAGCACTACAAAACGCTTATTGCGAGATTAGCACATCGGTAGTGCACGGGCTTCCCAAGCCTGTGAGGCGGGTTCGACTCCCGTATCTCGCTCTCCTATTCTTTCATCCCCCTTTTCATTATTCACTCCCTCATTTTCATCATCATCCCTTTTTTCATCATTCACCCTCTCTATTTCATCATGCTCTCTTTTTTTTGCTTTCCCAGCGTAAACCTTTACGCACGAATTTTGCTGTTTTGAGGTACAATCTACCGATATTTTTTATACCTTTGCATCAGATTTCAGAAAGATATGAAAATCTGATCTCTATACAACATTTATTAAAGAGAAAGAAATAGATGTATAATTTAAAAGTATACTAATTTTAAAACAAATAACAGACAAAATAATAAATCATGAAAGAGCTTAAAGCATTGAACAAGCGCACTGCTCCTAAGAGCGTAGCGCCAGAGAAAATCATCCAGTTTGGCGAGGGTAACTTCTTGCGTGCATTCGTTGACTGGATTGTATGGAACATGAACAAGAAGACCGACTTCAACGGTTCTGTCGTTGTAGTTCAGCCATTGGCTGGCGGTATGGTTGACTGGTTGAACGGTCAGGACTGCCTCTATCACGTAAACCTTCAGGGTAAGGAGAACGGCCAGGCAATCAATACATTGGAGCGTATCGACGTAATCAGCCGTGCACTGAACCCATATTCTCAGAACCAGGCTTTCATGGCTTTGGCTGAGCAGCCAGAGATGCGTTTCATCATCTCTAACACAACTGAGGCAGGTATTGCATTCGATGACTCTTGCAAGTTCACAGATGCTCCTGCTGCTTCTTACCCAGGTAAGTTGGTTCAGTTGCTGTTCCACCGCTACAAGTTCTTCGAGGGCGACCCAACTAAGGGTATGATTCTGATGCCATGTGAGCTGATTTTCCTGAACGGTCACCACCTGAAGGAGTGCATCTACCAGTATATTGAGCTTTGGAAGGAAGACATGGGTGCTGACTACGAGGGCTTCAAGGAGTGGTTCACCAACCACTGCTATGTTTGCGCTACACTCGTAGACCGTATCGTTCCTGGTTTCCCACGCGACACCATCAAGGAAATCCAGCAGAAGGTTTGCTACAAGGACAACCTCGTAGTAAAGGCTGAGAGCTTCCACCTCTGGGTAATCGAGAAGGCTGAGAACATGACTGTAGAGCAGATGCAGGAGGAGTTCCCTGCTCACAAGGCTGGTCTTCACGTTCTCATCACAGACAACGAGAAGCCATACCACGAGCGTAAGGTTACTTTGCTGAATGGCCCTCACACTGTATTGAGCCCTGTTACATACCTCAGCGGCATAAACATCGTTCGCGATGCTTGCGAGCACCCAGTATTGGGCAAGTACATCCACAAGGTACAGTTCGAGGAGTTGATGCAGACTTTGAATCTCCCTATGGACGAGCTTCAGAAGTTCGCTTCTGACGTATTGGAACGTTTCGAGAACCCATTCGTTGACCACCAGGTAACCAGCATCATGCTGAACTCATTCCCTAAGTTCGAGACTCGCGACCTCCCAGGCGTGAAGATTTACCTGGAGCGTAAGGGCGAGTTGCCACAGGGATTGGTATTCGGTCTTGCTGCCATCATCACTTACTATAAGGGTGGTGTTCGTGAGGACGGTGCTCCTATCCAGCCAAACGACGACCAGAAGATCATGGACAAGCTGACTGAGCTTTGGGCTACTGGCGACACCCAGAAGGTAGCAGAGGGCGTACTCGGCTTCGACTACATCTGGCATGAGAATCTGAACGAGACTGTTCCTGGCTTGACAGAGTTGGTTAAGAAGGATCTCGACCTCATCCAGGAGAAGGGTATGTTGGAGGCTGTGAAGACCATCCTCTAATTGATGAAGAAATAGTTATCAAGGTAAAAGGATAGTAAAAAGAGTCCGGTAAGTTCAAGCATGGCTTGATTCTTACCGGACTTATTTTTTATCAGAGTATTTTCATCATGAAATGTAAAGCCAATAAATGACCAGGAGCACCAAAACCATAATGGAGCCTACCACCATCTTGATCATGCAGGTGGCAACCTTCTTCAAGACTACGATGCCAATTACCAGAGCGGCCAATGCAAAAGCATAATAAAGGAAATTATCCATTGCGCCTCTCCTTTCTGAATGGCTTGCGGCCTGCATTAAAAGGCTTCTTTCCTCTTTCATCAAATGACTTTTTTCCTCTTTCGTCGAAAGGCTTGCTATCTTCCTTCATCGCTCTGACGAACTCGTTAGGAATCGGAGTCTCGAACTCCATCGGCTGATGGGTTACCGGATGGTAGAAGCAGAGCACATAAGCATGCAGGCAAAGACGACCGCATGGATCATCGCCATTACCATACTTAATGTCACCACAAACCGGGTGTCCCATATCGGCAGTATGCACACGAATCTGGTTCTTTCTACCCGTCTCCAGCTTATATTCCACCAGAGAATGCTCGGTGGTGCGCTGCAGGGTATGGAAATGGGTAACGGCGTACTTGCCGCCCTTGTCCGTATCGCTGGCATAAGTGATATAAGCCTTGTTATCCTTCAGCCAGTTGGCTACGGTTCCCTCATCTTCCTCCATCTCTCCGGAAACCAGGGCCACATATCGGCGGTCGTAAACGTTATGATGCCAGTCATCCTCCAGGGCAAGCTCGGTCTGCTTATCCTTGGCGTAGATCATCAGACCCGAGGTGTCGCGGTCGAGTCGGTGAACCACGTGAGCCTGACAGTTCTGGCGGGTCTTGTGGAAGTAATCATCCAATACGGTCTTCACATTGAGCGTAGAATGACCGGCAGCCATGCTGAGGATACCCACGTTCTTCTCAACTACGATGATGTAGCGGTCTTCGTAAACAATCTTGATGTATCTGCTCTTGAAGACCTCCTGGTTCTTCTTGGTCTTGCTTACGCTCACCTTCATGCCCGGTTTCAGGGCATAATCAAACTGGGTGATGGTCTTTCCATCCACCTTGATTCCCCTACCCTGCAAGGTTTGCTTCACCTTGGTCTTGCTAGGACCCTTCACGTTCTCCATCAGCCACTCCAACAGCTGTGCTGGCTTTTCCACCTTGTAGTGGTCGTATTCGTTGGGGTTGCCATAGCCGTAAGCATTGTTGCTGTGCTTACTGAAATTGCCTTTATTATTCTGTTGTTTCATTTCTTGTTTTGTTGCTATCTTGTGTCTTGATTAGCCCCTCTTGGTGCCAATTCAGCCTACAAAAGTAAGACTTTTCTGCAAAATAACAAAGAAGAGCCCCTTTTTTAACTAAAAATTAGTAACTTTTGCCAATAAAACATTGATATACAAATAATTTTTCGTAACTTTGCACCCAAATTAAGATAAAATCAGATAAAAGATATTTAGAAATAAGGAATGATTACAGTAACAAATCTTGCAATTCAATTCGGTAAGCGAGTGCTTTACAAAGATGTAAACCTCAAGTTCACTCATGGTAATATTTACGGTGTAATCGGTGCCAACGGTGCCGGTAAGTCTACCCTGCTCCGTGCCATCAGCGGCGACCTGGAGCCAAACAAGGGAACTGTGGAGATGGGACCAGGCGAGCGCCTTTCCGTTTTGGAGCAGGACCACTTCAAGTATGACGAGTTCCGCGTGATGGACACCGTACTGATGGGCCATCAGCCATTGTGGGAAAACATGAAGGAGCGCGAGCGCCTCTACGCTAAGCCAGAAATGACAGAGGAAGATGGTAACCTGGCTGCTGAGCTGGAGCTCAAGTTCGCTGAGATGAATGGTTGGGAGGCTGAAAGCAACGCTGCCCAGCTGCTCCAGAACCTTGGCGTAAAGGAGGAACTCCACGATAAGCTCGTAGGCGAGCTTTCTAACACAGAGAAGGTGCGCGTGATGCTGGCGAAGGCTCTCTTCGGTAACCCAGACAACCTCCTCCTCGATGAGCCTACCAACGACCTCGACCTCGACACCGTAGAGTGGTTGGAGGAATACCTCAGCAACATCGAGCAGACTGTTCTCGTGGTTTCTCACGACCGTCACTTCCTCGATGCTGTCAGCACACAGACCGTGGATATCGACTTCGGTAAGGTAACCATGTTCGCCGGTAACTACTCTTTCTGGTACGAGAGTTCTCAGTTGGCTCTCCGCCAGGCTCAGAACCAGAAGATGAAGGCTGAGGAGAAGAAGAAGCAGTTGGAGGAGTTCATCCGCCGATTCTCTGCCAATGTGGCTAAGAGTAAGCAGACCACATCCCGCAAGAAGATGTTGGAGAAGCTGAATGTTGAGGAAATCCGCCCATCTAGCCGTAAGTACCCAGGTATCATCTTCCAGATGGACCGTGAACCAGGCAACCAGATTCTGGAGGTTGAGGGCTTGAAGGCTTGCGATGAAGACGGAACAGTGCTCTTCGACAATGTAAACTTCAACATCGAGAAGGGCGAGAAGGTGGTATTCCTCTCTCATAACCCTAAGGCGATGACTGCGCTCTTCGAGATCATCAACGGCAACCGCAAGGCTGACGCAGGTGAATACAAGTGGGGTGTAACCATCACCACTGCCTACCTCCCACTCGACAACACCGAGTTCTTCCAGAGCGACAAGAACCTGGTAGATTGGCTGAGCCAGTATGGTCCAGGCAACGAGGTAGCGATGAAGGGCTACCTGGGAAGAATGCTCTTCAGCGGCGAAGAAGTGTTGAAGAAGGTGAACGTGCTTTCAGGAGGTGAGAAGATGAGATGTATGATTGCCCGCATGCAGTTGCAGAACGCCAACTGTCTGATTCTCGATACTCCTACCAACCACCTGGACTTGGAGAGTATCCAGGCATTCAACAACAACCTTGTGGCTTTCAGAGGCAACATCCTCTTCGCCAGCCATGACCACGAGTTCATCAACACCGTGGCAAACCGCATCATCGAGCTCACTCCATCTGGAACCATCGACAAGCTCATGTCTTACGACGAGTATATCTACGATGAGGCCATCAAGGAGCAGAAGGCTAAGATGTATGGTGTGCAGCAGTAACCAGAATACACATATTTATATATAGAGAGAGAGTGCCAATCTGATGCGAATCGGATTGGCACACTCTTTGTTAAACACCTAATAAAAAATAATCATGTTTAAAAAATTTAAGACTATGTCACAAGAAAAGAATATAAAAGTTGAAGACGGTAACGCTCAGGAGCAGGTTCTTAACGAGAACGCTGAGCAGAACGCTACTCAAAACGAGAATAATGCCGAGGCAAATGCCGAAGAGAAGGAAGCTGGAACTGACAATGAGTCGGCTAAGGCTGACAACAAGGCAGAGAATGCTGACAACAAGGCAGAGAACGCTGAGGTTGACCCATTGACCAAGGCTCAGCAGGAAGTGGAAGAACTCAAGAAGACGCTGCTCTACAAGACTGCAGAATTTGAGAACTACCGCAAGCGCACCATGAAGGAGAAGGCAGACCTTATCCTCAACGGCGGCGAGAAGACCATTTCTGCCATCCTCCCTGTTCTCGACGACTTTGAGCGTGCACTCGCCGACAAAAGCGAGGACCCTAAGGCCATCAAGGAAGGCGTACAGATGATTTTCAATAAGTTCGTAAAGACACTTGAGGGTCTTGGCGTGAAGAAGATTGAAACTGCCGACAAGGATTTCGATGTGGATTTCCACGAGGCCATCGCCATGGTACCAGGAATGGGCGACGACAAGAAGGGCAAGGTAATAGACTGCGTACAGACTGGTTACACCCTCAACGATAAAGTGATTCGTCACGCCAAGGTTGCCGTAGGTCAGTAATCTGAGCGCCAATCATCTTCGTGATTTAATTGCCTATAATTTGATTGGCTTCAGTTTATCCATCATCAAGGAGGAGAATATCATTCAAGAAACATCATTATTAGAATAAAGAATTAGCAATGGCTAAGAGAGACTATTATGAGGTGCTTGGCGTAGATAAGCAGGCATCAGAAGACGAAATCAAGAAGGCTTACCGCAAGATAGCCATCAAGTATCACCCTGACCGCAACCCTGGCGACAAGGAGGCGGAAGAAAAGTTCAAGGAAGCTGCCGAGGCTTACGAGGTTCTGCACGACCCTCAGAAGCGTCAGCAGTACGACCAGTTTGGATTCAACGGTCCTCAGGGCGGATTCGGCGGCGGATTCGGTGGTGGAGCCAGCATGGACATGAATGACATCTTCTCTATGTTTGGCGACATCTTCGGCGGACACGGGGGATTCAGCGGATTCGGCGGTGGCTTTGGAGGCGGTGGCGCTCAGCCACAGCAGTATCAGGGAAGAGACCTGCGCGTTCAGGCTAAGCTCACCCTGCAGGAAGCCTTCACAGGATGCACCAAGAAGTTTAAGATTCGCAAGGACGTGACCTGTACGGCTTGTCACGGTTCGGGCTGCGAGGCTGGTTCTCAGCCAGAAACCTGTCCTACCTGTCACGGCACGGGTTACACCGTACGCACGGTTCGCTCTATGTTCGGAACCATGCAGACCCAGGCTGCCTGCCCTACTTGCGGCGGCGAAGGCCATGTAATCAAGAACAAGTGTAAGGCTTGTGGCGGCGAGGGTATCGTTGCCGGCGAGGAAGTGGTAGAGGTAAACATCCCGGCAGGTGTTGACGACGGAATGGTTGTCACGGTTCCTGGCAAGGGTGGTGCCGGCAAGCACAATGGCGTGAACGGCGACCTGCAGGTGATTGTACGCGTGGAAAAGAGCGAACAGTTTGAACGCCAGGACAAGGATCTCTATTACAATCTCGTGCTCGACTTCTCGACAGCGGTCCTTGGCGGCGAGATAGAGATTCCAACACTCGAAGGCAAGACCACCATCAAGATAGAACCGGGAACTCAGCCAGGCAAGCAGCTTCGTCTTCGCGGCAAGGGAATGCCGGCCATCAAGGGATATGGTTACGGAAGAGGCGACATCATCGTCAACATCACCGTCTACATTCCTAAGACTCTGAACAAGGAGGAGAAGGAACTGGTGAAGAAGTTCAAGGAATGCGAGAACTTCAAGGCTGATAATGCTGACAAGAAGTCAATCTTCGACAGCATCAAGAACCTGTTCAAGTAAAAACGGAAGTTGTAGTTTTTAGTATTAATACTGGCAATCTCATGCATTGGCTATCGCCGGTGATGAGATTGCCTTTTTTCATCTCATACATTAATATATAGCTCATGAATTATCAAGAGACAACAGAATACCTTTTTAACAGCACCCCAGTGTTCGAAAAGATTGGAGCCAAAGCATACAAGCCAGGCCTTCAAACCACCCATGCCCTGGACGAACACTTCGGACATCCCCATCGCCAATACAAGACCATCCATATTGCCGGAACCAATGGCAAGGGTTCCTGCTCTCATACCATCGCCGCCATCCTGCAGAGTCAGGGATACAAGGTAGGTCTCTACACCTCCCCTCATCTCGTAGATTTCAGAGAGCGCATCCGAGTTAACGGCGAATGCGTTCCGGAGCAGTATGTCATTGACTTCGTAGAGCAGAACCGAAGCTTCTTCGAACCCCTCCATCCATCCTTCTTCGAACTGACCACAGCCATGGCACTGAAGTACTTTGCCGAGCAGGGTGTAGATTACGCCGTAATCGAGGTAGGACTGGGCGGCAGACTCGACTGCACCAACATCATCACCCCAATGCTTTCCATCATCACCAACATCAGTTTCGACCATACCCAGTTTCTGGGCAACACACTGGCAGAGATTGCCGGCGAGAAAGCAGGCATCATCAAGCCACACGTGCCAGTGGTTGTAGGCGAATATCTTGAAGCAACCCGCCCTGTGTTTGAAGAGAAGGCTAAGGAGATGCAGGCTCCTATCCTCTTTGCGCAGGATTTCTCTGCGCAGGATACAGAGATGGAAAGCCATGTAGAGATGGAACTGAAGGGTTCCTACCAGGAATGCAACAGGAAAACCATCCTTGCAGCACTCAGCATCCTCCGACAGAACACTACTATCGGCAACACTGCCATCAGAAAAGGCTTCGCCCAGGTTTGTGAACTGACCGGACTCCGCGGCAGATGGGAGAAGCTCAATGATGCACCTCTCACCATCTGCGATACGGGGCATAATCTGGCTGGCTGGAACTATCTGGCTCCACAAATCAAGAGTGTGAAGGCAGAGACCAAGCACATCGTCTTCGGCATGGTTGACGACAAGGATGTGACACACGTTTTGCAACTTTTGAGTCAACAGCTCAAAAACGGGGTAAAATACTACTGGACGCAGCCTTCTACCAAAAGAGCCATCCCTGTGGAGAAACTGAGAGATTTCGCATTGGAGTATGACTTGCACGGAAATGCATATCATTCTGTAAAAGAAGCATATAAAGCAGCAAAAGAAAATGCGAAAAATGACGATTTCATCTTCGTTGGCGGTTCAAGTTACGTAGTGGCAGATTTGCTCTCCTGAAAATTTTTAGTTTTTTTAAATCAAATAATTGCTAAAAGATTTGTCACATTCATTTTTTTTTAGTTACTTTGCAGTAAATTACTTTAGTACATAAGGTAGAGTAACTAAACAATGATATATTATGAATACAGAACCAGTTAACAAGTGTGGTTTGAAAAGAGAAGATTTTCAGACCACAGTGAACGGAAAGAAGACCGATCTCTTCGTGTTGAGAAACAAGCAGGGCAACGAGATTGCTGTGACTAACTACGGTGGTGCTGTTGTTGCAATTATGATGCCTGACAAGGACGGGAACTACGCCAACCTCATTCAGGGTCACGACAACATCCAGGATGTCATCAACTCGCCTGAGCCTTTCTTGAGCGTCCTCATCGGTCGTTACGGTAACCGCATCAAGGAGGGTAAGTTTACCCTTCATGGCAAGGAATATCAGTTGGCATGCAACGATGGCAAGAACCACTTGCATGGAGGTCCTACTGGATTCCACGCACACGTTTGGGATGCAACTCGCATGAGCGACAATGCCGTAGTATTGAAGTACACCAGCCCATACGGCGAGGAAGGTTTCTCAGGAGAGCTTACAGTTTGGGTAGCTTACACCTTAACTGACGACAACGAATTCGTCATCAAGTATCAGGCTACAACCAACAAGATGACCATCTGCAACCTGACCCACCACGCATTCTTCTCTATCCAGGGAATTGCTAACCCAACTCCAACCATCGACAACATCATCTGTCAGGTTAACGCAGACTACTATCTGCCTATAGATGAGGAGTCTATCCCAACAGGTGAAATCCTGAAGGTAGAGGGTACACCATTCGATTTCCGCACTCCAAAGCCAATCGGTCAGGACATCAACGCGGACAACGAGCAGATTAAGAATGGTTCGGGTTACGACCACAACTATGTATTGAATAAGAAGGAAGAAGGCGAGATGAGCTTTGCTGCTCGCATCAAGGACCCTGTTAGCTGCCGTACCATGGAGGTTTACACCACAGAGCCAGGTATGCAGATGTACACAGGTAACTTCCTGGCAGGCATCAAGGGTCAGCATGGTGCAACCTTCCCACGCCGCAGCGCAGTATGCTTCGAGGCACAGAAGTTCCCAGATACACCTAACCATCCTTACTTCCCAAGTTGCCGATTGAATCCAGGTGAGACATACACCCAGAAAACAATCTATAAGTTTGGCGTAGAGAAATAAAAATCTTTCATACAATATTAGGAGTTGCTGCCTCTAAATAATTCATGCAGAGGCAGTTGCTCCTTTTTGCGGTAAAACAGACTTGAGTAAACAAAACACGGGTAAACCGGCAATAAAACGCAAAATATTAAACATAACAATAAAATATCAACTATCAAAATTAAACAATGGAACAAAAAATTGGAAACAACAACGGTCGCATCATTGCAATCATTACGATGTGTTTTATCTTTGCAATGATTTCGTTTGTAACTAACATGGGAGCACCTTTTGGCAACATCTGGGGCTTTAAGTACTCTTGGGCAGCCATGATGGGTAACTTCATGAACTTTGCCGCTTACCTCTTCATGGGTATTCCTGCCGGCAAGATGATTGAAAACAAGGGTTACAAGAAAACTGCATTGATCGCACTTGCTGTCGGTACAATCGGTTTGATGATCCAGTACTTATCAAGCATCTTCGGTGACGACATTCCTGTCTTCACACTCAGTTCAGGCGCCGTTTGCCTCAACCTGATCATTTATCTGTTGGGTGCATTCATCTGCGGTTTCTGCGTATGTATGCTTAACACGGTGGTTAACCCAATGTTGAACCTGCTCGGTGGCGGTGGTAACCGTGGTAACCAGCTCATTCAGATTGGTGGTACATTGAACTCTTTGAGCGGTACTCTTACTCCATTGTTGGCAGGTGTGCTCGTAGGTACAGTTACAGCCAACACAAGTATGAGCGACGTTGCTCCTCTCCTCTTCATCGGTATGGCTGTGTTCATCGCAGCTTTCTTCATCATCTGGTTCGTTGCTATTCCTGAGCCAAACATCAAGAAGGAGAATGTTCAGTACGACCACAGCCCTTGGTCTTTCCGCCACTGCGTACTCGGTGTCATCGGTATCTTCTTCTACGTAGGTGTTGAGATTGGTATTCCTGCTCAGCTCATCTTCTACATCAGCAGCATGGACTTTACAGGTGCTGCTTCTGTAGGTGGTGCTTTCGCTGCAGTTTACTGGTTACTCATGATGTGCGGCCGATTCCTCAGCTCATTCATCAGCGGTGCCATTTCTACCAAGACACAGATGATAGTAGTATCATCAGTAGCTATCCTCCTGTTGCTCACAGCCATCTTCTTGCCAGAGGCAAACACATTGAACTTCTCTTTGGCAGGTGATTCAGAGATTGCAAATCTTCTCAAGCTCGACGACCATGGTACTGGCGTTGTAGCATTTACAATCCCTACCAAGTGTGTACTCATCGCCATCTGCGGTTTGTGTACTTCTATCATGTGGGGTGGAATCTTCAACCTTGCCGTTGAGGGTCTTGGCAAATACACAGCTCAGGCATCAGGTATCTTCATGATGATGGTAGTTGGTGGTGGTGTAATGCCTCTCATCCAGGATGCTGTTGCTAAGGCTGCTGGCCCTATCGCATCTTACTGGGTTGTCATCGCCATGATCGCATACATTCTTTTCTATGCGCTCGTAGGTTGCAAGAATGTCAACAAGGACATCCCTGTAGAGTAATCTTCGAAACTACTTACCCCCGAGTAAAGTAATGCTTTTACTACTCTGTGGTAACAAAATGATAATCAAAACTTTAATAATAACTTTTTAAACTACAGCAATTATGGATATTGAAAAAGTAAGAAGCCGCTTTATCAAGCACTTTGATGGTAAAACAGGTAACATCTATATGTCACCAGGTCGTATTAACCTGATTGGCGAGCACACCGACTATAATGGTGGATTCGTATTCCCAGGTGCAGTTGACAAGGGCATTATGGCTGAGATTCGTCCTAACGGAACAGATACAGTTATGCTCTACTCTATCGACTTGAAGGACCGCGTTGAGTTCAAGGTAAATGACCCAGAGGGTCCTCGCGCTTCATGGGCACGCTACATCTATGGTATCTGCCAGGAGATGAAGGCTTTGGGCGTTGACGTTAAAGGTTTCAATGCAGCATTCTATGGTGATGTGCCTCTCGGTGCAGGTATGTCTTCTTCTGCTGCTCTTGAAAGCTGTTTCGCTTTCGCTCTGAACGACCTCTTCGGTGACAACAAGGTTTCTAAGTGGGATCTCGTTCTCGCTGGTCAGGCTACTGAGCACAAGTACGTAGGTGTAAACTGCGGTATCATGGACCAGTTTGCTTCTGTATTCGGTAAGGAAGGCAAGCTGATGCGTCTCGACTGCAACAGCCGTGAGTTTGAGTACTTCCCATTCGATCCACAGGGTTACAAGCTTTGCTTGGTTAACTCTAAGGTTAAGCACGAGTTGGCAGGTTCTCCATACAACGACCGTCGTAACTCATGCGAGAATGTGGTTAAGCACATTGCTGCCAAGCACCCAGAGGCTAAGTTCGAGACTCTCCGCGATTGCACATGGGAGCAGCTAGAGGAAGTTCGCACTGAGGTTGGCGAAGAGGATTACAGCCGCGCTCACTTCGTATTGGGCGAGAAGGACCGCGTATTGGCAGTCTGCGATGCTCTTGTGAAGGGCGACTACGAGACAGTAGGTCAGAAGATGTACGAGACTCACCACGGTTTGAGCAAGGAATATGAGGTAAGCTGCGAGGAACTCGACTTCTTGAACGATGTTGCCAAGGAGAACGGTGTTACTGGTAGCCGTATCATGGGTGGTGGCTTCGGTGGCTGCACCATCAACTTGGTAAAAGACGACATCTACGACAAGTTTGTAGAGGATGTTACCGCTAAGTTCACAGCTAAGTATGGTCACGCTCCTGAGATTTACCCAGTGGTTATCTCTGAGGGTTCTCACAAGGTTTGCTAATATTCATTATTAATATATATAAAGGAACTGCAGTTGACATTTGCCGACTGCAGTTTTTTTTATGTTCTTTCTTTAACCCAAAAGAATGCCGAAAAAACATGGAAAATTGAGGTAAATACGCCCGAAACAGGGCAATTATATGCAAATAGTGTTAAAATCACACTTTAGAATGAAAAAAGTTAGGGAAAACGCTTGCTAATTCGAAATAAAATTGTAATTTTACACCCAAAATTAATAAACGATATAAAACAACCTAAAAATGAGTAACGCAAAGAACCTCTTTATGGGAGTTGGTTTCGCGGCAATCGCTACCCTCTCAGCTTGTTCTTCAAGCAGCAATGCTAGTCTTACACAGTCAGGCTTGAATCCAGCAGACTTCGATTCTACTGTTTTGGGCAAGAAGACTGAGTTAGTAACCCTCAAGAATGCCAGTGGCATGGAAGTGTGCCTCACCAACTATGGTGGCCGTGTAGTTTCCATATCAGTTCCTGACAAGGATGGCAAACCTACAGATGTAGTATTGGGTTATGATAACATCCATCAGTATGCAGATACGCTCAACTCTCCATCTGATTACGGATCTTCAGTAGGTCGTTACGCCAACCGTATCAAGGATTCAAAGTTGACTATTGCTGGCAAGACTTACAATCTGAAGCCAAACGATAATGGCAACTGCCTCCATGGCGGTGGTGCTACCGGTTGGTTGAATCAGGTTTATGATATTACAGAGAAGAATGATTCTTCTGTAACCTTCACTATCCAGGCAAAGGATGGCGAGAATGGTTTCCCTGGTAATGTGACAGCTACTGCTAAATATACAGTGAAGAGTGATAATACACTCGATATCGAATTTGGTGCAACAACAGATAAGGAAACTGTTGTCAACATGACCAACCATAGCTACTTCAATCTGAATGGCGATCCTTCTAAGGAAGGTTTCGACCAGGTGATGTACATCAATGCAGATAAGTTCACACCAGCTGATAGCCTGTACATTCCAACAGGTGAAATCAAGAGCGTAGAGGGAACTCCAATGGATTTCCGCACTCCTACAGAAATTGGCAAGAAGGTGGATTACAGCTTCGACCAGATCAAGAACGCTACTGGTTACGACCACAACTGGTGTCTGAATACATATAAGGATGGCAAGGGCGATGACAAGACAGTATGCGCTAGCCTCTATTCTCCAAAGAGCGGCATCCTGCTCGAGGTATTCACCAACGAGCCAGGTATTCAGGTTTACACTGGTAACTTCCAGGGCACAGGCATTGCCTGCAAGCATGGAATCAAGTATCCAAAGCACGTGAGCGTCTGCTTCGAGAGCCAGAAGTATCCTGATTCTCCAACCAAGATTGCCCAGGGCGTTAAGGGCTGGACAGATGCAACTTTGAAGCCTGGAGAGAAGTATTACTCTCACCTCGCTTACAAGTTTAGCGTTAAGAAGTAAGGAAGGCATCCAATAAAAGAAAGAATAAACAAATAATAAATAAAAAACAATCGTATAGTAATTATGAATTGGAATTCAACAGAATTCGTATGGCTTGATTGGACAGTGCTCGCCATTGGTGTAATCGGTGTAATCTGGGCTGTCTGGCATGCGATCGTGAAAGACAGAAAGGCTCAGAAGGGCGAAGACTCTTCTGCTTACCTCTTCGGTAAGGGCGAGCCATGGTATGTAATCGGTATGGCTATCTTCGCAGCCAACATCGGTTCAGAGCACCTCGTGGGTCTTGCTGGTACTGGCGCCAAGAGCGGTGTAGGTATGGCTCACTGGGAGATGCAGGGTTGGATGATCCTCATCCTCGGTTGGTTGTTCGTACCATTCTATCAGTTGCTCATTAACAAGATGGGTAAGATCATCACCATGCCTGACTTCCTGAAGTTCCGCTACACTCAGCGTACAGGTTCATGGCTCTCTATCATCACACTCGTTGCTTACATCCTCACCAAGGTGAGTGTTACTGCACTTACAGGTGGTATTTTCTTCGAGTATCTCTGGGGCTTGAACTTCTGGGTAGGTGCTATCGGTTTGATTATCCTCACCACCATCTTCACCGTATTCGGCGGAATGAAGGGTGTGATGACTCTGTCAACCATCCAGACACCTATCCTCGTCATCGGTTCATTCCTCGTGCTCTTCCTCGGTCTCTCTACCCTCGGCGGTGGAAGCATCTCTGCAGGTTGGGCAGATATGATGGACTACTGCGGCAAGTTGAACAACGGCTATGGTACAACTCACATGTTCCACTGGGAGGCAGGTGATTCTATGTATCAGGAGTATCCAGGTTTCGTAGTATTCATCGGTGCAACCATCATTGGTTTCTGGTACTGGTGTACTGACCAGCATATCGTTCAGCGTGTACTCGGTCAGGTTCCTGGCGAGAGTAACGTAGAGGTAATGAAGCGTGCCCGTCGCGGTACTATCGCAGCCGGTTTCTTCAAGGTTCTCCCTTGCTTCATGTTCCTCATTCCAGGTATGATTGCAGCAGCCTTGGCTCAGAAGGGTGCCATTCAGATGAACGAGACTGACGCTGCCTTCGCCATCATGGTAAAGACCGTACTTCCTGCTGGTATCAAGGGAATCGTAACCATCGGTTTCATCTGCGCACTCGTTGCTTCATTGGCAGCATTCTTCAACAGCTGTGCTACCCTCTTCACCGAGGACTTCTACAAGCCATTGAAGAAAGGTATGTCTGAGGCTCACTACGTACTCGTAGGCCGTATAGCTACAGTGGTAGTTGTTATCCTCGGTTTCGCATGGTTGCCAATCATGATGAAGATGGATACATTATATAACTATCTCCAGGGAATCCAGTCACTTCTGGCTCCAGCCATGGTAGCCGTATTCGCAATGGGAATCTTCTTCAAGAAGATTACTCCAAAGGCAGGTGAATACACCATGATTACTGGTTTCCTCATCGGTATGCTCCGCCTCGTTACCAACGTCATCACAGATACAGGTAAGGCAACAATGGATGGTGCTTTCTGGGATTACACCGCATGGTTCTGGCAGACCAACTGGCTCGTATTCGAGTGCTGGTTGCTCGTCTTCCTCATTATCTTCATGGTAGTAGTGAGCTGCTTCACACCAGCTCCAAGCAAGGAGCAGGTAGAGGCAATCACCTTCACATCAGACTTCAAGAAGTCTATCCGTGAGAGCTGGGGTGCCTTCGATATCATTGGTACACTCGTAGTAATCGGTCTCTGCGCTGCATTCTACGCATACTTCTGGTAAAACATAAAACAAAGTTTGGAGTTAGAAGTTAGGAGTTAGGATTTTCCTTTAGTGTAATCTACAAATATAGTGCAATCTGCATATATTGAATCATGTAATCAACATGTGGATTTGCCTATATCCAACCATCCTTTCTTCTGCTTCTGGCTCCCAGCTTTCTTCCAACAAGATGCAAAGCTTCCGAAAGGGAGCAACCTAAGGAAACAAGTATAAACAATAAATCAATTCTTAGAATCTTAACATTCAAATCAACACAACCATGACACAGTTTTATAACGAATACTCCAAGGTTTTGGTATCCGTGGATTGTATCATCTTCGGATTCAACGGCAGTAGCCTTCAGGTACTGATAGGCAAACGAAAGATGGATCCAGGACGTGGCGAATGGTCACTCTATGGTGGCTTCGTTGGCGCAAAGGAAAACCTCGAAGATGCAGCCAACCGAGTTATCTACGAACTTACAGGAATGCAAAACCTCTATATCAGACAGGTGGGAGCATTTGGCCGCATTGACCGTGACCCGGGAGAACGAGTTATCTCAATCGCCTACTGTGCCCTCATCAATGTAGTAGACTACGATGATAGTCTCCGCATCGAACATGGATTGGAATGGGTAAGTCTGAACGAACTTCCAGAACTCTATTCCGACCACAGAACCATGATTCACGATGCCATCTGTCAGATTCGCCGTCGCATCAATCATGAACCGCTGAGTTTCAAACTCCTCCCCGACCTCTTCACGCTGACACAGCTTCAGCACGTGTTCGAGGCTGTACTTGGAGAAGATATTGATAAGCGCAACTTCCGCAAACGCGTGAAGGAAATCGACTTCATCGAGAAGACAGAACTGATTGATAAAGTCAATTCGAAACGAGGTGCCGCCCTCTATCGCTTCAACAAAAAGGCTTATGAGGAAGACCCATCATTCAACTTGAAATAGAATATTCAACTCAAACTATATATATTATGTTAGAAGAATTAAAAGAAAAAGTGTTCAAGGCAAATCTTGACCTCGTAAAGCACAACCTCGTGCTCTTTACATGGGGAAACGTGAGTGGCATCGACCGCAAAAAAGGTCTTGTTGTCATCAAGCCATCAGGCGTTGACTATGACACCATGAAGGCTAGCGACATGGTGGTAGTTGACTTGGAAACCGGCAAGGTGGTTGAAGGCGACTTGAATCCATCTTCAGATACTCCAACCCACCTGGTGCTCTACCGTGCATTCCCAGAGCTAGGCGGTGTGGTTCATACTCACTCTACTTATGCCACAGCATGGGCTCAGGCAGGTATGGACATCCCTAACATCGGTACTACTCATGCAGATTATTTCCACGATTGCATCCCTTGCACTGATGCAATGACAGAGGATATGATGGCTGAGTATGAATACAATACAGGTGTGGTAATCGTTGATCGCTTCAAGAAGGACAACATCAACCCGGTTCATACACCAGGCGTATTGGTCAAGAACCACGGTCCTTTCACATGGGGTAAGGATGCCGACCAGGCAGTTTACCACGCAGTGGTAGCTGAGCAGGTGGCTAAGATGGCGTTCATCTCTTTCAGCGTGAATCCAAACACCACCATGAACCCACTGCTCGTAGAGAAGCACTTCAACCGCAAGCACGGTCCTAACGCTTACTACGGACAGAAGAAGAAGTAATATTTAAAATAGCATTAAGCAATTTTTGAAATAACATTAACAATAACAATATTTAAAACAACAAACAATCATGATTAAGGCATTTGAGAATTTAGAAGTATGGTTTGTAACTGGTGCACAGCTTCTTTACGGAGGCGAGACAGTTAAGATAGTAGATGGTCACTCAAAGGACATGGTAGATGGCCTGAACAACAGTGGCATCATCCCTATCAAGGTGGTTTACAAAGGCACAGCTAACTCTTCTGCAGAGGTAGAGGCTGTGATGAAGGCTGCCAACAACGACGCTAAGTGCGTAGGTATCATCACATGGATGCACACCTTCTCACCAGCTAAGATGTGGATCAAGGGTCTGCAGGCACTCGAAAAGCCTCTCCTCCACTTCCATACACAGTATAACGCAGAACTCCCTTGGGATTCTATCGACATGGACTTCATGAACCTCAACCAGTCTGCTCACGGCGACATCGAGTTCGGTCATATCTGCACTCGCATGCGCATCCCGAGAAAGGTAGTTGTAGGCTACTGGAAGAGCGAAGAGGCTCAGAAGCAGATTGCTACTTGGGCTCGCGTAGCTGCCGGTGTAGCTGATGCTCACAATGTACGCTGCCTGATGTTCGGTATGAACATGAACAACGTAGCCGTAACAGATGGCGACCGCGTAGAGTTTGAGCAGCGCCTGGGTTACCACGTAGATTACTACCCAGTATCTTCACTCATGGAGTACTTCAAGAAGGTAACTGATGCTGAGGCAGATGCACTCGTTGAGGAGTACAAGAAGGAATACACCATCAAGATCGATGAGTCTGGCGAGGAAGTATATTGGGAGAAGGTAAAGAACGCAGCTAAGGCTGAGATTGCTCTCCGTCGCGTATTGAAGGATGAGAACGCAGTAGCATTCACAACCAACTTCGATGACCTCGGCGATGCAGACATCGACGATCCAAACTTCTGCGGTTTCGACCAGATTCCAGGTTTGGCTTCACAGCGCCTGATGGCAGAGGGTTACGGTTTCGGTGCAGAGGGTGACTGGAAGACAGCTTGCCTCTATCGCACACTCTGGGTTATGAACCAGGGCTTGGAGAAGGGTTGCTCATTCCTCGAGGACTACACTCTCAACTTCGCTGACGACCGTACATCTAGCCTCCAGAGCCACATGCTCGAAGTTTGCCCATTGATCGCAACAGACAAGCCAAAGCTCGAGGTTCACTTCCTCGGCATCGGTATCCGCAAGCAGCAGACAGCTCGCCTCGTATTCACATCTAAGACAGGTAAGGGTGTTAAGGCAACAGTAGTTGACCTCGGCAACCGCTTCCGTCTCATCGCAAGTGAGGTAGAGTGCATCGAGCCAAAGGCAATGCCTAAGCTCCCTGTAGCTTCAGCTCTCTGGGTTCCACAGCCAACATTCGAGATTGGTGCAGGTGCTTGGATCCTCGCTGGTGGTACTCACCACAGTGCATTCTCTTACGATATCACTGCTGAGTACTGGGAGGACTTCTGCGAGATTCTGGGTATTGAGTTCGTCAACATCGACAAGAACACAACTATCAGCAGCTTCAAGCAGCAGCTCCGCAACAACGAGATTTATTACATGCTCAACAAGGCATTGCGATAATTAAAGTAAAGAGTGAAGAACAAAGGGAAAAGAGAGTTGAAATTCAACACTTTACCCTTTGTTCTTTACATTAAACATTTAAAAGAAATGAGCGCAAAAACTATTATAGAATCAGGTAAGGCCATTCTCGGTATCGAGTTTGGTTCTACCCGAATCAAGGCTGTCTTGATTGACACCGACAACAACCCTATCGCACAGGGTAGCTTTGAGTGGGAAAACCAGTTGGTTGATGGTCTCTGGACTTACAGCATCGACACCATCTGGAAAGGACTGCAGGATTGCTACGCCGACCTGCGCAAGAACGTGAAGGCTGAGTACGACTGCGAAATCAAGCAGTTGGCTGCCATCGGTATCTCTGCGATGATGCACGGATACATGGCTTTCGGCAAGGACGAGAACATCCTCGTTCCTTTCCGCACCTGGCGTAACACCAACACAGCCCAGGCTGCAGCCGAGCTTTCAGAGCTCTTCCACTTCAACATCCCATTGCGTTGGAGCATCTCTCACGTTTATCAGGCTATCCTGAACGGTGAAGAGCACATCAACAAGATTGACTTCCTCACCACTCTCGCCGGTTACATCCACTGGCAGCTCACAGGCAAGAAGGTTTTGGGCGTAGGCGATGCATCTGGTATGCTCCCTATTGATTCCAACACCAACAACTACGATGCAGAGATGGTAGCTAAGTTCGATAAGCTTATCGAGCCTAAGAACTTGGGCTGGAAGATTCTCGACATCCTGCCAGAGGTATTGAACGCAGGCGAAGACGCTGGTGTTCTGACCGAGGAAGGTGCGAAGAAGCTCGACCCATCTGGAACTCTCCAGGCTGGTACTCCTCTCAGCCCTCCAGAGGGTGATGCAGGTACAGGTATGGTAGCTACCAACGCTGTTCGTCAGCGCACTGGTAACGTAAGTGCAGGTACTTCTTCTTTCTCTATGATTGTATTGGAGAAAGCCTTGAGCAAACCTTACGAAGTAATTGATATGGTGACAACTCCAGACGGTAGTCCTGTAGCCATGGTTCACTGCAACAACTGTACTTCCGACCTCAATGCATGGGTAGGTTTGTTCAAGCAATATCAGGAGTTGCTCGGTGTTCCAGTAGATATGAACGAGGTATTCGGCAAGCTCTACAACCACGCTCTTGAGGGCGATGCAGATTGCGGCGGCTTGATTGCTTACAACTATATTTCTGGTGAGCCTGTAACAGGTTTGGCTGAAGGTCGCCCTATGTTCGTACGTTCTGCCAACGACCACTTCAACCTCGCTAACTTCATGCGTGCCAACCTCTACGCTTCAGTAGCTGTATTGAAGATTGGTAACGATGTATTGTTCAAGGACGAGAAGGTGCAGGTAGACCGCATCACAGGTCATGGCGGTTTGTTCAAGACCAAGGGTGTAGGTCAGCGTATCCTCGCTGCAGCCATCAACTCTCCTATCTCTGTGATGGAGACAGCAGGCGAAGGTGGTGCATGGGGTATCGCCCTGCTCGCAGGTTATCTCGTAAACAATGCAGAGAAACTGAGCCTGGCTGATTACCTCGACAAAAAGGTGTTCGCAGGCAATACTGGTGTAGAAATTGCACCTACAGCAGAAGACGTTGCAGGTTTCGATAAGTACATCGAAACTTATAAGGCAGGCTTGGCCATTGAACAGGCAGCCGTAGCAAACAAAAAATAATCTAATAAAAATAAGTATGTTTGTGGGGGAATTTTCCCTCACAAACGTATTATAAATAAAATATATCAATTCAACCCTATTTATAAACAAAACAAAACTTACGCAAAATATGAACAGACTTTTCGCTACTGCTCTCTTATCTGCAACTGTAGCCTTCTCAGCACAGGCTCAGGACGTGACAGGTACAATCCATGCGAACCAGGGAACGCAGAAGATCAACCGAGAAATCTATGGTCAGTTTGCCGAACACCTCGGTAGCTGCATCTATGGTGGTCTCTGGGTGGGTCCGGATTCCAACATCCCTAACACCCAGGGGTATCGTAACGACGTGCTCCAAGCCCTCAAGGACCTCAAGGTTCCTGTATTAAGATGGCCAGGAGGATGCTTCGCTGACGAGTATCACTGGATGGACGGTATCGGTCCTCGCGAGAAGCGCCCTAAGATGCAGAACAACAACTGGGGAGGAACCATCGAGGACAACTCCTTCGGTACTCATGAATTTCTGAATCTCTGCGAGATGCTGGGCTGCGAGCCTTACATCAGCGGTAACGTGGGTTCAGGCACAGTAGAGGAGTTGGCTAAATGGGTAGAGTATATGACCAGCGACGGCGATACTCCTATGGCTAAGCTCCGCCGACAGAATGGTCGCGATAAGGCCTGGAAGGTGAAATACCTCGGTGTGGGTAACGAGAGTTGGGGATGTGGTGGAAACATGCGTCCAGAGTACTATTCTGATCTCTATCGCCGCTACTCTGTATATTGCCGCAACTACGATGGCAACGAGCTTTACAAGATTGCATCGGGAGCCAGTGACTACGATTACAACTGGACCAAGGTATTGATGGACCGTGTAGGTCATCGTGCCAACGGAATCTCCTTACATTATTATACGGTAACCGGCTGGAACGGCAGCAAGGGTTCTGCCACCAAGTTCAGCAACGACGACTACTACTGGACCATGGGCAAGTGCCTCGGCATCGAAGATGTAATCAAGAAGCACGAAGCCATCATGGACAAGGCAGATCCAAAGAAGCAGATTGGTCTGCTCGTAGATGAATGGGGAACCTGGTGGGATGAGGAGCCAGGCACCATCAAGGGCCACCTCTATCAGCAGAACTGCATGCGCGATGCCTTCGTTGCCGCTCTCTCACTGAATGTGTTCCATCGCCACGCCGACCGTGTGAAGATGGCCAACATCGCACAGGTGGTCAACGTGCTCCAGTCTATGATTCTCACAGACACCAAGGGCACCGGTCACATGGTATTGACCCCAACCTACCACGTGTTCAACATGTATAAGGATTTCCAGGGAGCCACCTATCTTCCTATGGACGTGAAGTGCGACTCGATTGATGTACGTGGCGACCAGCACGCAAAAGACGGCAGAAAGATTCCTCTGGTTTCAACTTCAGCAGCCAAGAAGACAGATGGCACCGTGGTTGTATCACTCGCCAATGTAAGTCTCGACAAGGCACAGGAGGTAGAGTTCAACCTCGATGGTCTGAAGGCTCCAAAGGCAGTGGCAGGCCAGATTCTTACCTGCAAGAAGGTGAGCGATTTCAACGATTTCGAGCACCCTGAGGTAGTGAAGCCAGCTACCTTCAAGGATGCGAAATTGAAGAAAAACACCTTGAAAGTGAAAATTCCTGCAAAATCTATCGTAGTTTTGAAAATAAAGTAGTATATTTGTAGGGTAATTCAATCAATTCATCAGCCCTTTCTTGGTTAAGGGGCTGATGAACAAACAGTTCCGTAAATCCATTGCACCAAGGAATGAGATGGCAGGAATGTTTCAGCAGAAATCAGTAGAAAATCTATAACAATAATAAATACATTATATTATGATGAACGACATTAAAGTAATGAATCATGCAGCAGATAACATCCGTATCCTAGCTGCTTCAATGGTAGAAAAGGCAAACTCTGGTCATCCAGGTGGTGCCATGGGTGGTTCTGATTTCATCAACGTGCTCTTCGCTGAGTACTTGGTTTATGATCCAGCAGATCCAACATGGACGGGTCGCGACCGCTTCTTCCTCGACCCAGGTCACATGAGCCCAATGCTCTATGCAGGTTTGGCAATGCGTGGTTTCTTCTCAATGGAAGACCTCAAGCAGTTCCGCCAGTGGGGTTCTGTAACTCCAGGTCACCCAGAGCTCGACCTTCAGCGTGGTATCGAGAACTCATCTGGTCCTCTCGGTCAGGGTCACGCCCTCGCAGCTGGTGCAGCTGTAGCAGAGAAGTTCCTCGAGGCTCGTCTGGGTTCAACCATGATGCAGCACAAGATTTACGCATACATTTCTGATGGTGCTGTAGAGGAAGAGATTTCTCAGGGTGTTGGTCGTATCGCCGGTAACCTCGGCTTGAACAACCTCATCATGTTCTACGATTCCAACGACATTCAGCTCTCTACAGAGTGTGGCGTTGTAATGAACGAGGATACTGAGATGAAGTACAAGGCTTGGGGCTGGAATGTCATCAAGATTAACGGTAACGACGTAGCTCAGATTCGTGAGGCTCTCGATGCTGCTCAGAAGGAGCAGGACCGCCCTACCCTCATTATCGGTAAGACAGTAATGGGTAAGGGTGCCCTCCGTGCAGACGGAACAAGCTACGAGGCTTGCATCAATACTCACGGTGCTCCTCTCGGTGGCGACGCATACGTAAATACAATCAAGCACCTCGGTGGTGATCCTGAGAATGCATTCGTTATCTTCGACGATGTAAAGGAAATCTACGCTAAGCGTGCTGAGGAGTTGAAAAAGATCGTTGCTGAGCGCAAGGCTGCAGAGGCTGAGTGGCGCAAGGCTAACCCAGAGAAGGCTGCTCAGATGGATGAGTGGTTCAGCGGCAAGGCTCCTAAGGTAGACTGGAGCAAAGTTGAGCAGAAGGCTGGTTCAGCTACTCGTGCTGCTTCTGCTGCTTGTCTCGGCGTTTTGGCAGAGCAGGTTCCTAACATGATCTGTGCTTCAGCTGACCTTTCTAACTCAGATAAGACAGATGGTTTCTTGAAGAAGACCAAGAGCATCGTTCGCGGTGATTTCTCAGGTGCTTTCTTCCAGGCAGGTGTTGCTGAGTTGACAATGGCTGATATGTGTATCGGTATGATGCTCCACGGTGGTGTGGTTGCAGCAATGGGTACATTCTTCGTATTCTCTGATTATATGAAGCCAGCTGTTCGTATCGCTGCCTTGATGCAGGTTCCTGTTAAGTTTATCTGGACTCACGATGCATTCCGCGTTGGTGAGGACGGACCTACTCACGAGCCAGTTGAGCAGGAGGCACAGATCCGCTTGATGGAGAAGTTGAAGAACCATGCAGGTAAGGACAGCGTTCGCGTATTCCGTCCAGCTGATGCTGATGAGACTACAGTTTGCTGGAAGCTCGCTATGGAGAACGTTGAGACTCCAACAGCTTTGATTTTCTCTCGTCAGGGCATCGCTAAGTTGCCAGAGGGAACAGATTACGAGCAGGCAGCTAAGGGTGCTTACATCGTAGCAGGCAGCGACGAGAATCCAGATGTTATCCTGGTAGCTAGCGGTTCAGAGGTTTCTACATTGGAGGCTGGTTGCGAAGCATTGCGTGCTGATGGCATCAAGGTTCGCGTGGTAAGTGCTCCATCAGAGGGTTTGTTCCGTGGTCAGACTAAGGAGTATCAGGAGAGCGTATTGCCAAAGAACGCCAAGATCTTCGGTATGACTGCCGGTCTTCCTGTAACACTCCAGGGTCTTGTAGGCGCTAATGGTAAGGTTTGGGGTATGGAGAGCTTCGGTTTCTCTGCTCCTTACAAGGTGCTCGATGAGAAGCTCGGCTACACAGGCGAGAACGTTTACAAGCAGGTAAAGGATTTCTTGGCTGAGGCATAAAGTTAAGTGAAGAGTGAAGAACGAAGAGTGAAGAATTCAATGGTTTTATTTTCGGATAGTCTTTTGAATCATCTTCTGCTTTTCGCTCTTCACTCTCCTTTTCATATTCATCAAGAGGGTCGTGTTTCATATAAGATAATTTTCGAATCTTATCCCTCTATATATTTTATTAACCTGGTGAAGCGATGAAGCTGGTATGCGAGAGAAAAGGGATTTGAATTCTTCACTCTCCACTCTTCGTTCTTCACTCTAAAAAACTTAAGTATTATGGAAGTAAAGACAGTTGGTATTGCATGTGACCATGCAGGTTTTCCATTGAAGCAGTTCGTATTGGAATATTTGGAGAAGAAGGGTTATCCTGTAAAGGATTACGGTACATACAGCGATGCAAGCGTTGACTATCCAGACTTCGGTCATGCTCTTGGCGAAGGCATTGAGAGCGGCGAGGTTTATCCAGGTATCGGCATTTGCGGAAGCGGCGAAGGTATCGCCATGACATTGAACAAGCATCAGGGTGTACGTGCCGGTTTGGCATGGTGCAAGGAGATTGCTCATCTCGTTCGTCAGCACAACGATGCCAACGTATTGGTACTTCCTGGCCGTTTCATTGACAACAAGACTGCCGAGGCTATCCTCGACGAGTTCTTCACCACTACTTTCGAGGGTGGTCGTCATGAACGTCGCGTTAAGAAGATTCCTGTTCAGCAGTAATTGTGTTGAACTGAATATAGCCAAAGCCCCCATCCCGCTTGAAAAAGCAGGCTGGGGGCTTTTTTTATTTAGTCTTAAGGCAAAAAATATTTTCCCTTAAGGCTAAATATTTTTTGCCTTAAGGGAAATCTTTTCCTACAAAATCAACTTCTTTATTTTGTTTTACTTGACTTCTTTTTCAATTCCAATTTCGGAATCTTTACTTTCTGACCAGCTTTCAACTTGCCGGAACCATTGAGAGCCTCAACATAACACTCCATGCCCGGACCGAAATAACGCTTGCTGATAGCTTCTATGGTCTGACCCTCTCGGGCTGTAACCACCTCGGCTACACCCACGATGCGATAAGCACCTGTGCGGACACGGACATCCTGGTCATACTTGGCAGATGCGTGAGCAGTAGCATTTTCGGTTTGATGCTTCTTTGCCTCTGCTAACTTCTTGGCTTCAGTCTGCTTATTTAGTTCTGCCTGTTTTTTAGCCTCAGCTTCTTTCTGCTGCTTAGCAGCAAGAAGAGAGTCCTTCTTATCTACCTGCTTTCCATCAGTCTCAGCCATTTTCACAGCTTCGCTTGCCTGCACCATTCGGATACTGTCTTCTATCGCCTTCTTTCGCAAGATTTCTTCCTGCGAAAGAGAAGCCGGAGTTGGTTTAGCTGCCTTGTTGTCCTGATGGAAGTTATCCAGTTGAAGGGCTAGATGGTCGCGTTGCGCTGCCATCTTACCATAATTAAAGGCAAACCAACCGATGCCGCCAATCAAAGCTACGATGATGAAACAAGCAACTACTACCAGATAACGAGGAATCACTACACCCTTTTTGGTGGATTCAAAAGTATCGTAAGACTCTGAGTCTTCTGATGTTTCTGAATCTGAAGTAGAAGCAGCTTCAACTAAAGGTTCAGAACCAGATGCTGATTTTAGCTTTGACTCAGGTTCAAGCTCAGGTGTAGGCTCAGGTTCAAGCTCTGACTCTGGATCTGGTTCAAACTCAGATTCAGATAAAGAATCAGATACAGGCTCTGGTTCAGGTTCTGATTCTCTCAAATCTGCCAGTTCTTCCTGATTTTCCGATTCATTCTGAACTTCTTCCTGCTCACCAGCCTCATCCTTCATTTCCTTAACCGACTTTTCTACAATGGTTTCTGTTATGATTTCAGGAGAAGTATCATAGTGAGATTCTGATTCGCCTATTACAACTACTTCATCGCTTACGGATGGAGTGTCTGTTTCCTCCAGGAAATCAATCACATCTGAAGTTTCTGAAGTATCAGATATTTCAGAAATATCAGTTGCTTCAGAAGTATCATCTGATGCTTCAGAACCATCCAAAGGTTCAGAAATCTCCTCAGCCTCATTCATCTGCCGGTTCTCAGCCAGCAGTTCTTCTGCCTCAAACTTCCTGTCGATTTCATCAAACTCTATCCCGTCGTTCACCACCACCGTCTCAAACTGGGCAAACGGCTTGTTGATGATTTCCTTGAGAATCGTATCCGGGGTAAAGGAGATCTTATCTCTTCCCTCAATGACGATACGCTCGCCGGTGTTGACATCCACGCTCTCACGATCCTTCACCGAAGTAACCTTGAAGGTTCCAAGCCATTTCATCTTTACCTGCTTGTCAGCCTGGAGCCCTTCATTAGCTACATCAAACATCTTTCTGATGAACAACTCGGCATCCTGCTGACTAATACCAGTTTTCTCAGCCAGCTTCTGTGCCAATACAGTCAAACTGTTCTTACTCATAAGCTTCTCCTCCATTCTTTAGCTTCTCCTTGACGGCAGCAACAGGACGAAAGCCGAGCACCAGTTTAGGCGGAACCAGCTGTCGCTTCCTGGTGGTAGGATTCACCACCACGCGCTCTAGGCGCTTCTTCACCTCGAACGTACCAAAGTTGGGGATGGAGACCATTTCCCCTTCCTCAAATTCAGCAATCATGGCGTCTATCACCTTGCGCACCATCTTCTGGGTGTCGTCTTGCGAATAACCCGTCTGCTGAGCCAGTTCTGCTATATAGTCCTTATTGTTCATCTTCTGATTCTTTAAATATAATTCTATCTCACTACTTCGCCATACAGGTCGAACTCCTCGCTGCTGGTCATCTTTACCTTGTAGAAACTGCCTACACGCAAGCGCTGGTCTGCCTTGATAAGCACCTCTGGGTCAACCTCTGGCGAACAGAACTCCGTTCTGCCGATATAGTAATCTCCTTCCTTGCGGTCGATAACCACCGGCATCGTGAGTCCCACCTTGCCTGCCTCAATCTCTGCACTGATGTCCTGCTGCAGAATCATCAGTTCGTCAAGACGGCGCTGCTTTACATCGGCAGGAACATCATCCTCATAGTTCTTGGCACTGTAGGTTCCCTCCTCCTCAGAATAGGCGAAGGCACCCATGCGCTCGAAACGCTGTTCACGCACAAAGTCGAGCAACTCGTGGAAATCCTCCTCGGTCTCACCTGGGAAACCTACCATCAGCGTGGTGCGGATATGGATGCCCGGCACGCGGTTGCGGATGATGGTGAGCAGGTCGAGCGTCTCCTGCTTGGTTACGTGGCGATGCATGCGAGTGAGCATGTGGTCGCTGATGTGCTGCAGGGCGATGTCGAGATACTTGCATACGTTTGGCTTCTCGCGCATCACATCGAGCAGATCGAGCGGGAACTGGTTTGGATAAGCGTAATGCAGACGAATCCACTTAACGCCAGGGATGTCGGCCATCTCGCTGATGAGTTCGGTGATATGATGCTTGCCATCGATATCCATGCCGTAGTAGGTAAGTTCCTGAGCGATGATCTGGAACTCCTTCACGCCGTCGGCTACCAGTTCGCGCACCTCGTTGAGGATATCTTCCTTAAAACGGGAAACGTGCTTGCCCGTGATGAGCGGAATGGCGCAATAGGCGCAGCGGCGGTCGCAGCCCTCTGAAATCTTGATGTATGCATAGTGGTGAGGGGTGGTAAGATGGCGGCGCTCGTTGCAGGCAGGCACTTCGGCCTTACCCAGCTCCTTGAGCAGTTCCTTGTAGTTGAACTTGCCATAGAACTTATCCACCTCAGGCATCTCAGCCTCCAATTCCTTCTGATAACGCTGCGAGAGGCAGCCCATCACATAGAGTTTGTTCAGGCGTCCCTCTTCCTTAGCCTGGATAAATTCGAGGATGGTGTCGATGCTTTCCTGCTTGGCATCCTCGATGAAGCCGCATGTGTTGATGACGGCTATCTCGCCCTGAGGGCGCTTTGAATCGTGTACACAATGGTAGCCGTTCGCCTCAAACTGCTTCATCAACAGCTCGCTGTCGACCAGGTTTTTGGAACAGCCCAAAGTTATGATATCTATCTGGTTCTTTTTCATTCACCTATACCTTATTATATATACTAATCTGATTCCCGTTTCTTTTAACATAAATTGCATCCGAAATCTACTTTGATTTCTTGAACAGGGAATCCACGAATTCCTTCTTGTTGAAGAGCTGCATGTCTTCCATGCCCTCACCCAATCCGATGTATTTCACCGGCACCTTGAGCTGGTCGGAGATTCCGATGACCACGCCGCCCTTGGCTGTGCCGTCGAGCTTGGTGATGGCAAGAGAAGTGATATTGGTTACAGCGGCAAACTGCTTAGCCTGCTCGAAGGCGTTCTGACCCGTACTGCCATCCAATACGAGCATCACCTCGTCTGGCGCCTCAGGCATCACCTTCTTCATCACCTCCTTAATCTTCTTCAGCTCGTTCATCAGGTTCACCTTGTTATGCAATCTTCCTGCAGTATCGATGAGCACCACGTCGGCACCATTTGCCTTGGCACTCTGCAGGGTGTCGAAAGCCACGCTTGCAGGGTCGGAACCCATCTGCTGCTTCACCACCGGTACACCCACGCGGTCGCCCCAGATGGAAATCTGCTCCACGGCTGCGGCACGGAAGGTATCGGCAGCACCCAGATAAACCTTCTTGCCAGCCTTCTTAAACTGGTAGGCAAGCTTACCGATGGTAGTAGTCTTGCCTACTCCATTAACACCCACCACCAGGATAACGTATGGCTTGTGGTCGGAAGGCAAGTCCCAATTCTCATTGTCATCGCTATGGTTCTCTTCCAGGAGACTGGCGATTTCCTCTCTTAAGATTCTGTCGAGCTCTGAGGTAGAAACATACTTGTCGCGAGCCACGCGCTCCTCGATGCGATGAATGATCTTCACCGTAGTCTCTACGCCCACATCCGATGTGATGAGCACCTCTTCGAGGTCGTCGAGCACATCGTCATCTACGGTTGACTTACCAGCCACCGCACGAGCTAATTTGCTAAACACACTCTCCTTGGTTTTTTCAAGTCCTTTATCGAGAGTTTCTTTCTTTTTGTTGCTGAATAATCCGAATAATCCCATAATTATAGCTATATTTTTTGCAAAGATACAAAAAAAAACGAAAGCATCGGTACATTTTTTGGAAAAAACACCAAAAAAAGCACCGATGCATGCTATTTATTCCTTAATTGACTATTTTTACAGGCTATTATTGAGTGCCATTAAGGCAAGAACAGCCTCATTATATTCGTTGACCACCTCAGCCTGCTTCAACCGCATATCTATCGCCTCCTGCAAGGCGCTGGCGTATTCCACATAACTGATTTCACCATTCTCATACTCCAGGGTGCTGAGACGTTCTATGTCCTTCGCCTTCGCCATATTCTCGCCGCTGTAATATTCCATTCGCTTGATGGCATTCTGCAGGCGGTTATATCCCTGTTTGTAATCCCGCTCCTTTTCGCGCTGCTCCTGCTGCATCGCCAACTGAGCCACCTCGCGGTCTTTCTGCGCAGCCTTCACCTTCGCCTTGGTGGCTCCGAAGAAGATAGGAACGCCCACGGTTACCTCGAAACCGAAGAAATTGCCCTCGGTGAAGCGTTGGCGGTTGATGTGATAAGGGTCCCAACTATCGATGAGGAGCTGCGAACGCAGGGCGAGCGAGAGCGATGGCGCATAGCCCGTCTTGGCACACTTCACTTCTTTGTCGAGTGCTGTGATGAGATCTTTCTGATATTGCGCATCGGCAGTCTGCTGATAGTTGAAGGCTGCATTCACTGGCGAACGCTGCGAGATGAGAAGATTCCCATCAGGCACCACAGGCGTAGTGGTGTTGAGCAGAGCCATCAGGGCAGTCTGCAGATTCTCTGCCTCATTCTTCATCTTCGTCATCTCCAGGCGGTTGTCGTTCCTCATGCGGTCGGCAGAGAGGAACTCCAGCTGTCTCGCCTCGCCTGCCTTAAATCTCTTTCCGGCAACATCGCAATAGTGCTGGATGATGGAATCCTGCTGCTGCAGAATCTGAAGGCGATGGGTCTGATAGAGCATCGCATAGTAGGCACTAGCTATTTCGAGTCTGAGCTGCTGGGAGGTGACGTTCAATCTGCTTTTTTCTGCCTGGGTCTCTGCCTTCAACTGATTGCGACGGGCTGTATAGACCGTAGGAAACTCGATGCTCTGCGAGAAGGTGAGTCCGTTGTCAGTATCGCCGCTGGATGCCGGGTTCTGCGAGAAGGCGATTTCCGTCTTGTCCAGATTCCATGCCGTTGCCTGCATCACCTGAGCCTTTTCTATGGCTTTTCTGCCGGTCTGCAAGGCGATGTTCTGCTTATCAGCCAGTTCGAAACACTGCTGCAAGGTCATCTTCTTGCCGGGGATGCTTGCATCAAAGCGTGATGCATCCGAGGCAGAAAGATGTGCTTCTTCCTTCTTTACTGAAAGATGTGCATCCGTCGCCAAAGGCATCAGCAGCATCCAGGATGCAAGCCATATATGATTCTTCTTAAAAAACTTCTTCATATTATTCAATTCTAATGCTTGATATTCAAACAAGTTCAGTATCTGAAAATTCTAACGCCTGGTAAATGTCTTGTAGATGGCAGGGAGCACCAGCAGGGTGAGCAGGGTACTCGTGATGAGTCCGCCAATCACCACTGTGGCAAGTGGTCGCTGCACCTCGGCACCATCGCCCTGCGAGAGCGCCATCGGGAGGAATCCCATGGAAGCCACCAAAGCCGTCATCAGGACAGGACGCAGACGGAGCATGCAGCTATCGATGATGCGACGATGAATCATCTCACCCGCACTGGTTCCCGCTGTCGGTGGCAACCGGAGCTGTTCCTTCTGCATCTGGTTCATCTGACCGATGAGCACGATTCCGTTGAGCACCGCCACACCGAAGAGGGCGATGAAGCCCACACCTGCCGAAATACTGAAAGGCATTCCGCGGAGCCAAAGTGCCCACACACCGCCGATGGCAGCCAGAGGAATCGCCGAGAAGACGAAAAGCGACTCACGCACATTCTTCACCGTGGCATAGAGCAGCAGCAGGATGATGACCAGCGCTATCGGAATCACCAGCATCAGTCGGCTGCTGGCACTCTGCAGATTCTCAAACTCACCACCATAATTATAATAGTAGCCTTCTGGAAGTTTCAGCTTTTCGTCGAGAATCTTCTGGATATCCTCCACCGTGCTTTGCACATCACGCCCCTTCACATTGAAGCCCACGTAGATGCGCCGGGCACCATTCTCATGCGACACCTGTGCCGGAGCAGGCGAATTATCGATATCCGCTACTTGCGAAAGCGGAATATTCGTGCCATCCTTCAGCGGAATACTCAACAGTTCAAGCTGCTCTACATTGCGCTGCGAAGGATCCATGCGGAGCACGATGTCAAACTTCTTGTCGCCCTCGTAGACGGAACCAGCCACGGCACCGGCAAAGGTAGTCTCCAGAATACTGCTGATATCATCCACGCTGATACCGTAAGCCGCCATCTTCTCGTGGTTGTATCTTACCTGGATTTGAGGCAAGCCGGCAACTTCTTCTACAAAGATGCCACTCACGCCCGGCACGCCTTCTATCATCTTCTTCACCTTTCCTGCCTGCTGGGTAAGCACATCGAGGTCGTCACCGAAAATCTTGATAGCCACATCCTGCTTGATACCCGTAAGCAACTCGTTGTTGCGCATCTGGATAGGCTGGGAAATCTCTGCCTCCAGACCAGGAATGGCGCTGAGGGTTTCCTCCATCTTCTCCATCAGTTCGGGAGTCGTCTTGGCAGAGGTCCATTCTGCCTTCGGCTTCAGGGCTATCATGATGTCGGCACGTTCCACAGGCATCGGGTCGGTAGGAATCTCGGCGCTTCCGATGCGGCTCACCACCTGCTTGATTTCCGGATATTCCTTCTTGAGCAGTTTTTCAGCCTTGCTGCAGCTCTCCACCATCTGCGAGAGCGACGTTCCCTGCGACATACTCATTTCCACAGCGAAATCGCCTTCTTCCAGACTCGGGATAAACTCGCCTCCCAGATACTTGAAGCCCACCACGCTGACGCAGAACAGAGCCACGGCTCCCGTGATGACATCCCTGTTGCGGGCAAGCACCCAATCGAGGATAGGACGATACCAGCCCTGCAACTTCTCTATCATCTTATCAGAGAAAGTCTTTCTGTTGTGCACCTTGCGACTCAACAGGAGCGAACTTGCCATCGGCACATAGGTGAGCGACAGGATGAAGGCACCGAGGATGGCGAAGAACACGGTGAGTGCCATCGGACGGAACATCTTGCCTTCGATGCCCACCAGGGTCATCAGCGGAATGTATACAATCATGATGATGATTTCGCCGAAGGCTGCACTCTGGCGGATGCGGGAAGCCGAGAAGTGAACCTCCTCGTCCATCTGCTTCTGGGTCAGGGCGAAAGGAACCGCATTTCCTTCCTTCTGGCATTGGGCAAGAAAGGCAGCACGTACCTCGGGCTGCGAGAAATGACCTGTATTAATATGTGTAACCACCGCCTCGACGATAATGACGGCGGAATCGACAATCATACCGAAGTCGATGGCACCCAATGACATGAGGTTGCCGTCGATGCCGAAGGTCTTCATCATGCCGAAGGCAAAGAGCATACTGAGCGGGATGACACTCGCCACCACCAGTCCTGCACGCCAGTTGCCCAGAAAGATGACAAGCACGAAGATAACGATGAGTCCACCTTCGATGAGGTTGCGGGCGATGGTGCCCTCTACTCTATCCACCAGGTTGGTACGGTCGATAAACGGTTCGATGACCACGCCTTCGGGCAGTGATTTCTGAATCTGGCTGATTCGCTCCTTCACGTTTTTGATTACCTCCTGGAAGTTCTCGCCCTTGAGCATGATGGCGATACCTGCCACCACCTCGCCTTCACCATTGCGGGTAACGGCTCCGAAACGGGTGGCATGCCCCAACTGAACCTTTGCCACATCGCCCACCTTGACTGGCGTTCCATCCACCGTCTTCACCGTGATGTTGGCAACATCCTCCAGATTCTTCACTACACCGATGCCACGGATGTAATACTGATTGGAATTCTGCTCAATGTAGCTGCCACCCGTATTGGCATTGTTGCGCTGCAAGGCATCAAACACCTCGCTTACGGAAACACCGCTGGCGTTGAGCTGGTCGGTATTGATAGCCACCTCATATTGCTTGACATAGCCGCCCCAACCGCTTACCTCGGCAATGCCCGGGGTTCCGGAAAGCTGTTTGCGCACAATCCAGTCCTGCATGGTTCTGAGCTGGGTGAGCGAGTATTTATGCTCGTATCCCTCCTTGGCACGAATGGTATAGTGGTAGATTTCGCCCAATCCGGTGGCGATAGGTCCCATCTCGGTTTCTGTATTCTTAGGCAGTTCTTTCTCCAACTGTTCCACCACCTGACTCACCTGCGAACGTGCCCAATAGATATCGGCGGCATCGTCGAAGACAAGCGTAATAACCGAGAGTCCGCTTCTTGAAATGCTTCGGCGTTCCTGGATGCGGGGGATATTGGCAAGCGCCATCTCTACAGGAGTGGTTACGTATTGCTCCACCTCCTGGGCTCCCAGCGAAGGAGCCTGCGTGATGACCTGCACCTGATTATCGGTAATATCCGGGGTGGAATCGAATGGAAGATGCACCAGCGACCAGACACCCCATATCGCCAGGGCTATAGAGAGTACTCCAATCACCAGTTTATGGCGAATGGAATAAGTAATAAGTTTCTGAAACATAAGCTACCCTTTCTTAATGCGCATGTTCACCATGTTCGCCTGTAAGCGAAGCCAGATAATAAGCGTTCTCGGTTACTATTTTCTTGCCGGCAGCCCCATCCTTGCCTTTGAGAAGATGGTCGCATAGCTTCACCTCAGTATATTTACCATCCGAAGCACCTGTGGTTACCTCGTGGCGGGAGAAGCTGTAGTTACCCTTGCTGGGAGCTCCATTGAGGGCGAAGACATACTGCTTTCCATCTGCGTTCACAATAGCCTGGGATGGCAAAGCGAGACACTGCTGGCTGCCTGTAGCTATCTTTCCGCTTACATACATGCCAGCAAAAAGCTTTCCGCCATGGGTGTTGCCTGATGAAGAATGCAGATAACTCTTCAAGCTTGCAGTATCCAATTTTACATGAACAGCAACGGCTTTCGAGTTATCATTAAAGTATTGGTTCATGCCATAAACGGTTCCTGAAAGTTTTACGCCAGGCTGATTGGTCAGGTTCAGGGTCACACGATTGCCCACCTTGATCTTCGCCAAATCCTTCTCGAAGACATTGAGGTCACATTCCACCGCCTGGGTGTTTCTAATCTTCATCAGAGGAGTCTGCATATCAGCATAACTGCCCAGACTGGCAGTCATCTCGCTCACGACGCCAGAGATAGGCGCACGCAAAGGGAACGCTGTGGTAAACTTGCCTTTGGCTACAGCGGCAATAGAAATGCCCATCTGCGCCAACTGGCGACCAATGCCCAACATGTTGGCATGAGCCACATGATAATCCTTCTGGGCCTGCTGCAGGCTGCGCTTGATGCCGGCGCCATTATGAGCAAGCAGCTTCTGGCGCTCCATATCAATTCGGGCAAGTTCACACTCCTTGGCAGCCGAATAGTACTCACGCTGCAGACTCACCACATCGGTATTCTCAACAGTGGCAACCACCTGTCCCTTGTGTACAAACTGTCCTTCCTTAACTGAAATGCTTTTCACGATGCCTCCCATCAGCGAAGCCACATCGCCCATTGCCTGTGCACGCAGTACGAGCGAACCCTTCGCATCAATGGTGGCATCCATCTCACGCTCCACAGCCTCGCCCATCTTCAAATCTACGGTGCTGACCTGCTTGGCTGTCAACGGAATATGATCAAAATCAACTTCTTCATGCTCATGTTCCTCATGCGCATGAGCCTCAGAACCGGTCTGTTTCGCAAAGAAAGCGAAGCCAGCCCAGGCAATCGCCGTAACGGCGACTATTAAAACAATTCTTTTCATGTTTGTTTTTTCCTTCTATTTTATAATTCTACACTACAATTTCACACAACGGATCTTATCATGAATCCGCTGGCAAAAGTACACAAAAATCCTTGCAACTCAGTTGCATTCGAATCTTCAAACCGATTTTTGCAACCAAGTGGCAAACTTGAATAAAATCATAAAATAAAAGGAGGTCCCCGCCTGCTATAGCCAGCCGCCAGTTCCTCTGCAAGAGGAGAAGCAGCCACATGCTGCCATCTCACTGAAATGAGTGAGAGACGAGGGAGGATTAAAAGAGAAGAACAAGACAGGACTACAAACTGATGGCTCTCATCTACCAGCAACTTGCGGATGCCCTTCACTACCTTGGCATTGGTGACAAAATGGTGCATCTGATGCACACGGCAGTTTCCACGGTCGGTATTCGACTCCTGGTCATGATGATCGGTATGCTCATCATTGATGTTGCCATCTTCCTGACACAGTTCCTGAACCATACAGATACGATCCATGTGGTGATGATGACTCACCACCGTAGATAGCAGCACGCTCATGGTTGCCATCCATAGACTGAATATGTATAAGATTCTCTTGTTCATTTCGGCTGCAAAGTTACGAGTTTTACTGTGAAATTCCAAAGAAATTATCGTAAAACGCCATATAATTTCTTAAAAAAGATAAAAGGTAGTACCCAAATACACCAACATGAACATTATTACTTTAAAATTTCGTAACTTTGCATCAAAATTACATTATAAAAACATGAGAAAAGTATTATTAGTTTTCCAACTACTCCTAGCAGTAGTCATGGCCAACGCTCAGATGCTGAACCCCGTGAAGGTGACCAGCACCTTGAAGACCAACGGGTCTGCGGAGGCAGAAATCGTATTTAGTTGTAAAATTCAACCTGGATGGCATGTCTATTCTACTGGCCTTGGCGCAGATGGTCCTATCTCCGCCAGTTTCAACGTCAACAAGATGGAGGGTGCCGAACCGGTTGGCAAGTTAAAGGCAAGGGGAAAGGAGATTTCCACCTTCGACCCGCTGTTCGAGATGAAGTTGCGCTATTTTGAAGGCAGCGCTACCTTCGTGCAGAAGATTAAGTTCACCAAGCCAACGTATGTCATTGATGCTTACTTGGAATATGGTGCCTGCAGCGAGCAGAACTGTCTGCCACCAAGCGAGGCTAGCATCAAGAAGAGCGGCACTTCTCCTGCCGTAGATGGCAAGGAGGCTGCAAAGGACAATGCTGCAGACGCCAACAAGGTTGACGCAGCAGCGCTGGCTAAGGCACAGGCCGACTCCCTGGCAAATCTTGCCAATGCAGAGAAAGTGGACAGCACAGCCAGCATCGACCCTGCCTTCTCGGTAGAAGCCAACAGCGATGACGCCAAGGCATGGTGGAAACCTGTGGTGAAGGAGTTGCAGGCATTCGGCGGCAACAACGACATCGCAAGCCATGGCATCCTATATATCTTCATCATCGGATTCGTAGGCGGTTTGCTCGCCCTCGTGATGCCTTGCATCTGGCCTATCATCCCGATGACCGTGAGCTTCTTCCTGAAGCGTGCCAAAAACGACAAGAAGAAGGGTATCCGTGATGCCATCACCTACGGATTGAGCATCGTGATTATTTATCTGGTCCTCGGTCTTGCCGTTACAGCCATTGCCGGTCCAAGCACCCTGAATGCCTTGAGTACAAGTGCTGTATTCAACATCATTCTCTTCCTGCTCCTGGCTATATTTGCATTCTCCTTCTTCGGATGGTTCGAAATCAAGTTGCCAGACAGTTGGGGAAATGCCGTAGACAGCAAGGCTTCCAGCACCACAGGTCTGATTTCCATCTTCCTGATGGCATTCACCCTCGTACTGGTCAGCTTCTCCTGCACCGCTCCTATCATCGGATTGCTGCTGGTTCAGACGGTAACATCCGGCGACTGGCTCGCTCCTACCGTGGGTATGTTTGGTTTCGCTCTGGCTCTCGCCCTTCCATTTACCCTCTTCGCCCTCTTCCCATCCTGGTTGAAGTCGGCTCCAAAGTCAGGTTCATGGATGGAGACCATCAAGATTGTGCTTGGTTTCATTGAGCTCGCCTTCTCTCTGAAGTTCCTGAGCGTTGCCGACCTGGCTTACGGCTGGCACATTATGGACCGCGAGGTGTTCCTCTCACTCTGGATTGTCCTCTTCGGTCTCTTGGGTCTCTATCTCATCGGTAAGCTCAAGTTCCAGGTAGACGCCATCGGTGGCGACATCAACAAGCCAATGCCAGTGGCTTGCATCATGCTGGGTCTCTGCTCTCTGGCATTCTCAGTATATATGATTCCAGGTCTCTGGGGTGCACCATGCAAGGCAGTCAGCGCTTTCGCTCCACCAATCAATACCCAGGATTTCAACCTCAACAACAAGACCGTGGAATCTGAGTACAAGGACTACGAGACGGGTATGGCCGCAGCCAAGGCAGCAGGCAAGCCTGTGCTCATCGACTTCACCGGTTTCGGTTGCGTGAACTGCCGCAAGATGGAGGCTTCCGTATGGACAGACCCATCAGTGGCTGACAAACTGACAAAGGACTACGTGCTCATCTCACTCTATGTAGACGACAAGACCCCATTGCCACAGCCAATGGAAGTAGAGTTCAACGGCGAGAAGCGCACCCTTCGCACCATCGGTGACAAGTGGAGCTACTTGCAGGCAAGCAAGTTTGGCGCCAATGCCCAGCCTTTCTACGTAGCTGTAGACAACGAGGGAAACCCTCTTACCGGTTCGTTCGGCTTCAAGGAAGACGTAAGTGCTTATCTCGATTTTCTGAACAAGGGTTTGGAACAGTATCGTAAATAATATTAAAACAAGCATATCGGAAGCGAGGATGGCATATTATTTGCTACCTCGCTTTCGTCATTTTTATCAGAAATTGACATGCATTGAAAATATCAACTGCAGTGAAAATATCAACAAATAATATAAGTATGAACACAAAAGAAGTTCCAGTCCTGCTTTTGACAGGCTATCTGGGCAGCGGCAAGACAACCCTGCTCAACAAGATTTTGGCAAATAAGAAAGGTATCAAGTTCGCTGTCATCGTAAATGATATCGGCGAGGTAAACATTGATGCTGCACTGATAGAGAAAGGTGGCGTGGTAGGTCAGAAAGACGATTCGCTCGTTTCCCTGCAGAACGGTTGCATCTGCTGCACCCTGAAGATGGACCTCGTAGAGCAGTTGAAGGAAATCGTAGACATGAAGCGCTTCGACTATATCGTGATTGAGGCAAGCGGTATCTGCGAACCTGCTCCAATCGCGCAGACCATCTGCTCCATCCCATCTCTCGGTCCTCAATACATCAAGAACGGAATCCTGCGCCTCGACAGCATCGTTACCGTGGTAGATGCCCTCCGCATGAAGGACGAATTTGCCAACGGTTCCGACCTGATGAAGCAGGATATCGACGAGGAAGATCTGGCTTCACTCGTTATCCAGCAGATGGAGTTCTGCAACATCATCCTGCTGAACAAGGCGGCAGAAGTAGAGCCTAAGGAGTTGGAGCATCTGAAGCAGATTATCCGCGCCATCCAGCCTAAGGCAGAAATCTTTGAGTGCAACTACGGAGATGTAGACCTCGACCTCATCGTCAATACCCATAAGTTTGATTGGCAGACCGTAGCAACCTCTGCCGGCTGGATTCAGGAGATTGAGGCCGAAAGAAACGGCGAAAACGAAGAAGAAGAGGATGAGCATCATCATCACGAAGAGGAGGAGCACGAGCACCATCATCACGATGAAGACGAGCACGAGCATCATCACGACCATGACCATCATGATGAGCATGGACATCATCACCACCACCATCACGACCACGACCACGATCACGAAGGCGGCGAGGTGGAGGAATACGGCATCGGAACATTCGTATATTATCGCCGTAAGCCATTCGACCTGGCACTCTTCGATGAGTTCGTAGCAAGAAAGTGGCCTCGCGACGTGGTTCGCGCCAAAGGTATCTGCTATTTCGCAGACGAACGCGACATGTGCTACGTATTTGAGCAGGCAGGACAGCAGAAGACCGTGAAGCAGGCAGGACAGTGGCTCGCCACCATGCCAGCCGACCAGCTTGCCGAACTCCGCAAGAACAATCCTCAGCTTGAAAAGGAATGGGATGAGGAGTATGGCGACCGCATGATCAAACTCGTCTTCATCGGTCAGCACATCAAGGAACAGAAGGATGCCATCATTGCAGAACTCGACAAATGTCTGGCACTCTAATGTACTTGAAGGGAAGATATGACCTTGAAGAAAGATGAATGAAAATGCAGAAAAAAGTCTATAAAACGGGACTTTTTCTTGACTTAAGATAGAAAACGGAGGAAAAATTGCAGTATTTTTGCAGTTTTTTCTCCGTTTATACTTTTAATTCGTTTTTTTTTGTTAAATTTGCACCCGATTAATAATAATTAGCGAATGTATAAAGAAATGAAGACCGATTTTCGACCTGCATATATCAAGGACTTTGAGGCTTGCTGGAATATCATCGACCAAGCTCGTCGCTCCATGATTGCCTCTGGCCGCCACCAATGGACCAGCGACTATCCTGCCGAACACGACATAAAAGAAGATATCAACAATGGCAATGCCTACGTACTCACTGTGGATGGCGAAATAGCCGTCTATGGAGCAGTCATTCTCAATGGAGAACCTCAGTACGATTTCATCGACGGCAAATGGCTTACCACTGGCGACTACTATGTAATTCATCGCTTCGCCACTCTCCCTAAATACCAACGAGAAGGATTCGCACGTATATTTATTAATAAGGTGAACAGTCTCTGCGAAGTAGAAAAGGTGCCAAGCATCAAGGTGGATACCAATTTCGACAACCTGCCGATGATTGGCCTGCTTTCAAGCATGGGATTCAGCATCTGCGGCAGAATCAACTACGGCAACCGCGGCATGCGCTTCGCTTTTGAGAAGCTTACCATACAACCGCAAATTTATTAAGACTCAATGGAAGATAAAATGATATTGATGAGAAGCTTGGTTGAACAACTCAACCAGGCTTCTGACGTTTATTATAACGGCAAAGGGGAACTGATGACCGACTATGAGTGGGACGCCAAGTTCGACCAACTCAAGAAACTGGAGGAGGAAACCGGTGAAGTGCTGCCCGACTCTCCTACCAACAAGGTTTCAGAAGACACCATCGTGGGCAAGAAGGAAGAACACGAATTTGCCGCCCTATCACTTGCCAAGACCAAACTGGTGAGCGACCTGGTGAAATGGGCTGAAGACCGCCCTATCTGGATTTCCTGGAAACTGGATGGTCTTACCCTTGTAGTAACCTACGACAACGGAAAGCTTTCGAAGATAGTAACCCGTGGCAACGGACATATCGGAACCAACATCACTCATCTGGCATCTGCCATCAGCGGTATTCCTAAAACCATCAAGGAGAAAGGCCATCTCGTGATTCGTGGCGAAGCCGTTATCTCGTATACCGACTTCGAACAGTTTATCATCGAGAGCGAAGGCGATTATGCCAACCCGAGAAACCTTGCTTCCGGTTCGCTTTCGCTGAAGGATGCCGAGGAAGTAAAGCAGCGCCATATCCAATGGATTCCCTTCACCCTGGTTTACACCGAGCAGGAAATCAATTCGTGGGGAGAACGCATGCAGATGCTGCAGGATTTAGGCTTCAAACCGGTGGAAAGAACCCGAATCGAACATCCTGACGAAGCAAGCATCCAGGCAGAAATCGACCGCTTCACCCAAAAGGTGACCGACAAGACCAACCCTTATCCTGTGGATGGACTCGTTATCTGCTACGATGACACAGCTTACGCAGCTACCGGTTCCGTAACCGGGCACCATGCCACAAGAGCTGGATACGCCTTCAAATGGCAGGATGAACATGCAGACACAGAACTGGACCACATCGAATGGTCGTGCGCAGCCAACACCATCACTCCGGTGGCAGTATTCAAACCGGTAGAACTGGAAGGAACCACCGTTAAGCGTGCCTCACTCTGCAACGTAAGCGAATGCGAACGGTTGGGCATCGGCGGCAAGGGAAGCAAACTGCAGGTTATCAAGGCAAACAAGATTATCCCGAAGGTTATCAATGTAACGGAACCGATGGGCATCTTCGAGATTCCAACCGAATGCCCTGTCTGCCATGCCGAGGCTACCGTCAAGGAAAGCGAGAGCGGAACAAAGACCCTGCATTGCAGCAATCCTCACTGTGCAGCCAAGCAAATTAAGAAGTTTGCCAGATTCGTGAGCAAGGAAGGTCTCAATATAGAAGGAATCTCAGAACAGACCATTTGGAAGCTGGTAAACGAAGGACTGATCAGCGAATACGCTGACTTCTATCACCTCAACAACTATGCCTACGAGATAGCAGCCTGGGATGGTTTTGGAAAGAAGAGCGTTACCAACATGCTGGAAAGCGTAAGAAAGAGTCGCCAGACAGATGGTCGCCATCTGCTCTATGCCCTCAACATTCCTCTCTGCGGAGGCGATGTGGCAAAGAAACTCATCGAGCGTTATCCGGTAAAAGAACTGATAGAGACCGCCCGCCTCTGCATGTTTGACGATGAGTTTGCCAGCATCGACGGCATCGGACCAGAAAAGAGCGCCAAGTTCATTGGCTGGTTCAAGGACGACACCAACTTCGCCCATGTACAGAAATTGATGAAAGAGCTGGAAATCGTAGAACAGGAACCGGTAGAGAAAGGAAGCGCCTGCGACGGTCTGACCTTCGTTATAACCGGCGATGTACATCATTATAAGAACCGCAACGAGCTGAAGGCTTACATAGAGAGCCAAGGCGGCAAGGTGACGGGAAGCGTGAGCAAGAGTACTAATTTCCTGATTAACAACGATGCTGCCTCTCAAAGTTCCAAGAACAAGAAAGCGCATGAGCTCAACATCCCTATCATTACAGAAGATGAGTTCGTCGAGAAATTCGGATAAAAAAAATCGAGAAATTCGGTTAAAAACAAGAAATCCCTTAGGCTTCATATTAAGTCTAAGGGATTTCTTTTTGTATAGTTAATCCAGGAAATTAGTGTGTTCCGCAATATTGGCCCATAAAGAGGATACCACCACTCTGTGTGTCCTGAATCATATAGACAAACGGATGGTCGGCATGAAACTCTACATTGCGTATCTCCATAGGAGCCATCGATGTGAGCATAACGGCAGCAGTTACGGCAGCCGCCTTGGTTCCACGTTCGCTTACTTCAATCTTAGCTTTCTGTAGCATCTTGCTTACAAAGAAAGGACCATTGGCAAAATGGGTGAAGTTTGCCTCGTTGGGATTGAACATGGAAGGCGCACCCAAGCCGCTGATGATATCATTAAGCGACAACTCCTGCTCGATGGTGAACTTTGGCAGCTTCAGGCTCACCATGCATTCCTCCATGTTGTTTCCCAGATTCGTAATCTTATCAGCATCCAATCCCTTCATCATGTCCTGGATGCTCTTGCCCTCATTAGGAAGAAGCACCATCATGCGATAGGTACCGTTGCCGTAAGGAAGGTCGATGGCCTTGAAGGTATCATTCTCCGAATAGAAGAACTTCTTAACCTGATGCATCATCTGCACTTTCTGAATATCACGGGTGTAACCACGGAAGTTGACCTCCTTTGTATTGCGTGCATCAAACTTTGACAGCCATGTGCCGTTGAAGAAGATGGCATTCATCAGATAAGAAACAGCCTGAGGATCCACCTGGCTGATAAGCTGCGGAATCATGCCATGGGTCTTCTCCTTGCACCAGCCATTGATACGATTGGTGGTTTTACCCGATGTGAAGTCAAGGCTCTCGATGGCAGCCTGATAATTGTCGCCTACCGTCTTGCTGAATGCACTGTTCACAGAGAAGCTCTTGTTGACAGCGATGAAATTGGCAATCTCCACCTTGGCCTGCTTATCAAGACTACCTGCTGTTTGAAGAATAGCCTTATAGGTTTCATTTAACTCATCCACGCCAACACCTTCGCATCCAATGGCTTTCAATATCTCCTGTTGAGTGTTTCCGTCAGCACCGTTCGCCAACATACCCATCAGATAAGCCACACTCATAGGAGAAACCACCTGTGAAGAATGGTCAGAGATTTTATCGAAAAGACGAAGGGCGAAAGCATTGTTCTTATGGATAATCTCTCGCTGGGAATCAGAAAGAACCAGATAACTATTGTCCAAGTCCTCTTCATTCTTGCCCATATCGTTACTTTTGCTTGCATTAGAATCGCCATTTATTTTCTTGCTGCTAGCGCAGGAAGTCATTGCCATAGCTGCCGTCATCATGAGGGCAGCAGAAGCCATTTTGCTAAAATTACTCTTCTTCATAATCATTCATATTTGTTGATAATCTGTCTATGAAATGCAAGTTTCGACGATTTCTTGCATCAGATAGTTCTAATTTAAGACTCATTAACAGCCTGCTTGACCGAAGCCCCATCATCTGCCTTCTTGCCTGGCATCACACGCAGATGGTATCTGTTGCCATCAAACTCCACGCGCATCAGACTCTGCGGATTGGCTATCTTTGCCAAATCAAGAGCCACATGGCCCATCGTTCTGCGAAGATTCAGTTCTATGCATGAAACCAGTTCCAGCTGACCTTCCTTGGAGGCAATCATCATATCCACGCCAAAAGGTCCGCTATAGACATCCTTCAGTGCAGGCTCCATAACACCCATAATTCTTTGACGTGCAGCAGAAAGAGTCTCCTCACTCACGTATTGCTTCAAGATATCCAGCTTTTCCTCTTCAGAGCAGAGCAGGTTGCCGGAATAAGCATTCTTGATGGTATCAAACAACGAGAGTCCCAGATAGTTCACCTTGCCGTCACGCATTTCAAACTCCATGCCGAAGTCTTTCACCTTATTATAATAAGGCTCCACGGTAACGCCACCCTGTTGCGCAATGATGTTACGGGTCCAGCGTTCAAAGGCAGGATATTCGCCAGCTGTTCTGAATTCATCGGCAGCCACATACTTCACGCCCCTGCCGCTGCTGCTCCAGGGAGCCTTGACCACAGCCTTGCCCTGCTGCAGCACCAACGCCTTCACCTTCTCATAGGAATCAGCATATACTACGCCCTGCTGCAGATGCTGGGCAGCCCATTGCCTGCTGCTTATCGTGCGTACCTTATTTAATGTATCTTCGGTAGGCAACATAATGTCGGGCACGCCCATTCGCTCCAGCTCATGTTTCAGGCTCAAGTTCCATCCCCAGGGATGAATGCTGTCAAGAAACTCCGTCTTAAGCGCATGTTCCAACTGAACTTTGGTTATAAACTCAACTTTTTCTGCAAGATGCTCCCCCAAATGGCGCACCTTGTCGAGTGCATTGTCGATGTCATCAACAAGCACCCAATCACCCTGATCTGCCCACAAGGCAGGAATAAACGCCAGGTCGCTTCGCAACTGTCTTCCTGCATGAGGTGCGGTGAACTGCTGCAAATTTGCGGCCAAGGCCAAATCGTGTTCCGGATTGAAGATATGTAGTTTCATGCTGCAAAGTTACAAAATAAAGAGGGAAAAATGGCAAAATAAGGGCGGTTTTACGTAGAAAAGTGCTAAATAATGAAAAAAAAGTTAGTTTTTGCTATCTAGAGTTTGCAAATTTAAAATATATTATTACCTTTGCATCGTAAAAACAAAATTGAATCAATATTAAACGCATGGAAGAAGCATTCTTCAGAACACATACATATCTCGTAGAGCATACAGATGCCCCAGTGAGACGCACCTTGATGGATGAAATCGATTGGAACGACCGATTGATTGGAATCAAGGGCACACGAGGTGTCGGCAAGTCGACATTCCTATTGCAGTATGCCAAGGAGCACTTTGGACCTCACGATCGAAAGTGCCTGTTTGTGAATATGAACAACTTCTATTTCCAGAGTAGAGGAATCGCCGACTTTGCCGGCGACTTCGTGAAACAAGGTGGCAGAACATTGCTCATCGACCAGGTGTTCAAGCAGCAGGACTGGAGCAAGGAGCTCCGCAAGTGCTACGACCTGTATCCGGAACTGAAAATCGTATTCACCGGTTCAAGCGTGATGCGACTGAAGGAAGAGAACCCTGAGCTGAACGGCATCGTGAAAAGCTACAACCTGCGCGGCTTCTCGTTCCGCGAGTTTATCAACTTGCAGACGGGCAACAACTTCAAGGCATACGAACTTGACGACATCCTGCGCAATCATGAGCACATCATCAAGCAGATTCTGCCAAAGGTAAGTCCGATGAAATATTTCCAGGACTATCTGCACCATGGTTTCTATCCATTCTTCCTGGAACAGCGTAACTTTACAGAGAATCTACTAAAGACGATGAATATGATGACCGAGGTTGATATCCTCCTCATCAAGCAGATTGAACTGAAGTACCTGCCGAAGATCAAGTCACTCTTCTATCAGCTGGCAGTGGAAGGAGCCAAGGCACCAAACGTGAGCCAGCTTGCAGACAGTATCAATACCAGCCGAGCCACAGTGATGAACTACATCAAGTATCTGGCAGACGCCCGACTCATCAATATGATTTATCCAGAAGGTCAGGATTTCCCGAAGAAGCCATCCAAAGTGATGATGCACAACCCGAACCTCATGTACGCCATCTATCCTATCCAGATAGATACACAGGAGGTGATGGAAACATTCTTCGTCAACTCGCTCTGGAAAGACCACAAGGTGCACCAGGGAGGTAAGGATCACTTCTACACGGTAGACGGCAACAGGAAGTTCAGAATCTGCGACGCCCAAGCCACCAACAAGATTCGAAGCAATCCAGACACCATCTATGCCCGCTATAATACGGAGGTGGGAAAGGACAACAAGATTCCATTGTGGCTGTTGGGATTCCTGTACTAAAGAGTAGGATTCCTGTATTAATGAAACAAAGAAACGAGAATTTATACAAAACATATTTAATATTTTATCTAAAAGTAAAATGGCTAAAGAGAAAAAATTTATCACTTGTGATGGTAACACCGCTGCCGCACATGTAAGCTACATGTTTACAGAGGTTGCTGCTATCTACCCTATTACTCCATCATCACCAATGGCGGAGCATGTAGATGAATGGGCTGCCAAAGGTCGTAAGAACCTTTTCGGTCAGCGAGTTTCTATCCAGGAAATGGAATCTGAGGCTGGTGCTGCCGGTGCAGTTCACGGTTCTCTCCAGGCTGGTGCCTTGACTTCAACATACACTGCTTCTCAGGGTCTGTTGTTGATGATTCCTAATATGTACAAGATTGCTGGTGAGTTGCTCCCTTGCGTGTTCAACGTATCAGCTCGTACATTGGCTTCTCACTCACTTTGTATCTTCGGTGACCACCAGGACGTAATGGCTTGCCGCCAGACTGGCTTCGCTATGTTCTGCTCTGGTTCTGTTCAGGAGGTTATGGACCTCTCTGCAGTTCCTCACTTGGCTACATTGGAGACAAAGGTTCCTTTCATCAACTTCTTCGACGGTTTCCGTACTTCTCATGAGTACCACAAGATCGAGGAGATGGATATGGAAGACATCCGTCCATTGGTTAAGGATGAGTTCATCGAGGACTTCCGTAACCGTGCATTGACTCCAGAGCGTCCTGTTACTCGCGGTACCGCTGAGAACCCAGAGACATTCTTCACACACCGTGAGGCTTGCAACCCTTACTACGATGCAATTCCTGAGGTAGTAGAGAAGTACTGCCAGGAGATGACTAAGATTACTGGTCGTGAGTACCACCTCTTCAACTACTATGGTGCTGAGGATGCTGAGAACATCATTATCCTGATGGGTTCTGCTACAGAGCCAGCTCGTGAGGCTATCGACTACTTGAACAAGCAGGGCAAGAAGGTTGGTATGGTTGCAGTTCACCTGTACCGTCCATTCTCTGTTGACTTCTTGAAGAAGGTTATCCCAGCTACAGTTAAGCGTATCGCTGTTCTCGACCGTACTAAGGAGCCAGGTGCAGAGGGTGAGCCATTGTACCTCGACGTGAAGTCTGCTCTCTACGACGACGAGCGCAAGCCATTGATCGTTGGCGGTCGCTACGGTCTCGGTTCTTCTGATACAACTCCAGCTAAGATCGTTGCTGTATTCAAGAACCTCGAGTTGCCACAGCCAAAGAACCACTTCACTGTAGGTATCGTTGATGACGTTACATTCACTTCTCTCCCAGAAGAGGAGGAAATCCCAATGGGTGGTGACGACTTGTTCGAGGCTAAGTTCTACGGTTTGGGTGCTGACGGTACTGTTGGTGCTAACAAGAACTCAGTTCAGATCATCGGTAACAATACTAACAAGTATTGCCAGGCATACTTCTCTTACGACTCTAAGAAGTCTGGTGGTTTCACCTGCTCTCACTTGCGTTTCGGCGACAGCCCTATCCACAGCGCATACCAGGTAAATACTCCTAACTTCGTAGCTTGCCACGTACAGGCTTACCTCCACATGTATGATGTTACACGTGGTTTGCGTAAGAACGGTTTCTTCCTGTTGAACACTATCTTCGACGGCGAGGAGTTGGTTAACTTCATCCCTAACAAGGTAAAGCGTTACTTCGCTCAGAACAACATCACTGTTTACTATATCAACGCAACTAAGATTGCTCAGGAGATTGGTCTCGGTAACCGTACCAACACCATCCTCCAGTCTGCATTCTTCCGTATCACAGAGGTTATTCCTTTGGATCTCGCTGTAGAGCAGATGAAGGCATTCATCGTTAAGTCTTACTCTAAGAAGGGTCAGGACGTTGTTGACAAGAACTTCGGCGCTGTAGACCGTGGTGGTGAGTACAAGCAGTTGACTGTAGATCCAGCTTGGGCTAACCTCGCTGACGATGAGGCTAAGGAGGATAATGCTCCAGCATTCGTTAAGGAGCTCGTTCGTCCTATCAACGGTCAGGCAGGTGACCTCTTGAAGGTTTCTGACTTCGTTAAGCACGACACAGTTGACGGTACATGGCAGAACGGTACTTCAGCATTCGAGAAGCGTGGTGTTGAGGCATTCGTACCAGTATGGAACGTTGAGAACTGTATCCAGTGTAACAAGTGTTCATTCGTTTGTCCTCACGCAGCTATCCGTCCATTCGTATTGACAGATGAGGAGCTCGCAGGCATCGAGGGTCTCGAGACTCAGGATGTTAAGGCACCTAAGGCTTTGGCTGGTATGCACTTCCGCATCGAGACTTCAGTACTCGACTGTCTGGGTTGTGGTAACTGTGCTGACGTCTGCCCAGGTAAGAAGGGTGAGAAGGCGTTGACAATGGTTCCATTCAACGTTGACGCAGAGGATATGGTCAAGGAGGCAGCTAACTGGGAGTACCTCGTACACAACGTTGCTTCTAAGCAGGATCTCGTTGACATCAAGCAGAGCCCTAAGAATTCTCAGTTCGCTCAGCCATTGTTCGAGTTCTCTGGTGCTTGCTCTGGTTGTGGTGAGACTCCATACGTAAAGTTGATTTCTCAGCTCTTCGGTGATCGTCAGATGATTGCTAACGCTACTGGTTGTTCTTCTATCTACTCAGCTTCTATCCCATCTACTCCATATACAAAGAACGCTAAGGGTCAGGGTCCTGCATTCGACAACTCATTGTTCGAGGACTTCTGCGAGTTCGGTCTCGGTATGGTAATGGGTAACAAGAAGATGAAGGAGCGCATCGCTCACTTGCTCGAGGAGGCTAAGGCTAGCGAGAAGGTTTCTGCTGAGTTCGTAGCTGCTGCTGACAAGTGGATGGCTAACATGAACGATTCTGAGGGTTCTAAGGAGGCTGCTGCAGAGTTGAAGCCTCTCATCGCTGCTTGCGCTGAGAAGGGTTGCCCTATCTGCAAGGAGCTCAAAACTTTGGATCACTACCTCGTTAAGCGTTCACAGTGGATCATCGGTGGTGATGGTGCTTCTTATGATATCGGTTACGGTGGTCTCGACCACGTATTGGCTTCTGGTGAGGATGTTAACATCTTGGTACTCGATACTGAGGTTTACTCTAACACAGGTGGTCAGTCTTCTAAGTCTACTCCACTCGGTGCTATCGCACAGTTCGCTGCTCAAGGTAAGCGTATCCGTAAGAAGGATCTCGGTTTGATGCAGACTACATACGGTTACATCTACGTAGCTCAGGTAGCTATGGGTGCTGACAATGCTCAGACATTGAAGGCTATCCGCGAGGCTGAGGCTTATCCAGGTCCATCACTCATCATCGCTTACGCACCATGTATCAACCACGGTTTGAAGCGTAAGGGCGGTATGGGTCGTTCACAGCACGAGGAAGAGTTGGCTGTTGAGTGCGGTTACTGGCACTTGTGGCGTTACAACCCACTGTTGGCTGATGAGGGTAAGAACCCATTCACACTCGACTCTAAGGCTCCTAACTGGGAGAACTTCCGCGACTTCTTGCTCGGTGAGGTTCGTTACCTCTCTGTACAGAAGGCATTCCCTAAGGAGGCTGATGAGCTCTTCTCTCAGGCAGAGAAGATGGCTAAGCTCCGTTACCAGACTTACGTTCGTAAGAGCCAGGAGGACTGGAGCGAGCAGATCTAATCTGAATACTTTTAGATTATAAAATAAATCGGGCCTTGGTTGCATCTCCGGATGTGGCCAAGGCTTTTTTTCTCCCTTTTTTCTTTATTTTCTACTAAAACACTATTTTATCCGCATTTTTTTTAGTATCTTTGCAACAAAATTCGTACAAACGAGTTATATATAAAAAAGGAATAAAAACAAGAACATATCATATCAGATGAAAAAGCAATTCATTCTCGTATTACTATTGGCATTGACAGCCGGTCCCGTCATGGCTCAGTCATCAAGCATGAGCGATGACCAGGTGATGAGTTTCGTGGTCAAGGAGCACGAACGCGGCACTAGCAATGCACAGATTGTGATCAAGCTGATGCAGAAAGGCGTCGACAGATCGCAGATTAGTCGAGTTCGAGACAAGTACGAACGACAGATGAAACAGGGTGGCGTTACCGGAGCTTCTACCGAAGTAGCCGGCAAGGATGCCTCTCGCCTGCGCACCAACAATGGCAAGACTCGTAAAGATTACGGCAGTGGAATCAGCCAGGAATCTCAGAACTATAGCAACTATCGTGTATCGGCAGAGAAAGACGCCAATTATCGTCATACCTACGATAACAACGATGAGGAATACATGGATTTCCAGAATGAGCTGAGCGGTATTATTCCTGATTCTACCCTGATGCTGAAGCAGCTGCTTGCCGAGCGCAACCAGGCTCGCAAGAAAGTGTTCGGTAGAGACATCTTCAACAACAAGGAATTGAGCTTCGAACCAAACATGAACATCGCTACTCCTCAGAACTATCGTCTGGGGCCTGGCGATGCTGTCATCATCGATATCTATGGCGCTTCTCAGAAAACCATCCAGAGCACCGTTTCTCCTGATGGCGAGGTTACCATCGAGGGATATGGACCAGTGAATGTAAGCGGTCTCACCGTGGCACAGGCCAACGCCAGACTCCGTGGCACACTGGGAAGCCGTTATCGCTCCAGCAGAGTGAAGCTCACCGTAGGTCAGACCAAAACCATCATGGTTAACGTGATGGGTGAGGTAAAGGCACCGGGCACCTATACCCTATCAGCCTTCGCCACCGTATTCCATGCTCTCTACATGGCAGGTGGAACCAACGATCTCGGAACCCTGCGTAACATCAAGGTATATCGCAACAACCGACTCGTTACCGTGGTTGATATCTACGACTACATTCTCAATGGTAAGTTGACAGGCAACGTTCGCCTCAGCGACAACGATGTTATCGTAGTAGGTCCTTACGATTGCCTCGTCACCGTGACGGGTAAGGTAAAGCGTCCTATGATTTACGAGATGAAGAAGAACGAGAGTGTCAACTCCATCCTCAAATATTCCGGCGGATTCACCGGCGACGCCTACAAGAAATCGGTTCGTGTAAACCGCAAGACAGGCAGGGAATATGCTGTATATAATGTAGGAGAGTTCGACTTCTCCAGCTTCCGTGTAGATGATGGCGACTCTATCAGCGTAGATTCCATTCTTCCACGCTATGCCAACACCGTAGAGGTGAAGGGAGCCGTGTTCCGTCCAGGTATGTACAACCTTGGCGAACAGGTAAACAGTGTACGCACCCTTGTTGAGCATGCCGAGGGAATGACAGAAGATGCATTCACCAACCGTGCCGTGATGCACCGCATGAAGAAGGACCGCACCCTGGAAGTGATAGCAGTTGATATCGCCGGCATCATGGATGGCAAGGTAGCAGATATTCCATTGAAGGAAAACGATGTGCTCTTCATCCCTACCCGTCAGGACAAGATTCAGGAGCGCACCATCACCATTCGTGGCGAGGTGCAGTATCCTGGTACATATCAGTATGCGGACAATGAGACCATCGAAGACTTCGTACTTCAGGCAGGTGGCTTAACCGACAAGGCATCTACCGTAAATGTAAGCGTAAGCCGACGAGTAGCGGATAACAAGGCTATGCAGCCAGACAGCGTCATTGCCAAGACCTTCACCCTTTCGTTGAAAGACGGATTCGTGGTAGATGGAACACCAGGTTTCGTACTGATGCCATTCGATGAGGTAATGATTCGCAAGAGCCCTGGCTATGCCGAGCAGAAGAACGTAAAGATAGAAGGTGAAGTGATGTTTAGCGGTTCTTATACCCTGACTCGCCGCAACGCCCGCCTCAGCGACCTCTTTGCCAAATCAGGTGGGGCTACAGAACAGGCATACATCAAGGGTGCCCGACTGGTAAGAAGAGCCAACGCTATAGAGAAAGAGCGCATGAGAGCCGTTCTGAAGATGCAGCGTGAACAGCAGCAGAAGAACCTTCTCCAGTTGGCAGCCAGCAGCAACGGCAGCAATCTGCAGGATGTAGCAAAGGGAGCCCAGAGTGCAGAGCTCAAGAAGTTCAACGTTCCAGATGAGTATCCTATCGGTATCGACTTGGCAGAAGCATTGAAAAAACCAGGCAGTGATGCCGACATGATTCTGCGTGAAGGCGACCGCCTGATTGTTCCTCAGTACAACGGAACCGTGAAGATCAATGGTGCCGTGATGTATGCCAACACTGTGGCTTACAAAAAAGGCAGAAGCGTGAAGTCATACATCGATGAGGCAGGTGGCTTTGCCAGCGATGCCCAGAAGAGCAAGGCTTACATCATCTATATGAACGGCAAGGTGGCAAAGGTAGGTCACGGGGCCAAGGTACAGCCTGGTTGTGAGATTGTTATCCCATCTAAGCTGAAGCGTAAGATGAGCGTAGCAGAGACCATGAGTCTTGGTACCAGTATGAGTAGCATCGCTGCCATGATTGCAACGATAGCCAACTTGAGTAAGTAACAGACAATATCATCTAGTCATGGCAGAGCCTAGTTTCAAGGCTTCTGCCATGGCATAAGATATAACATTAATAAACTTAAAAATGAGCGTATGTTAGAAAATAAAGGAATCAAAAGACCCCCTATAGGTATGTCTGATTTCAGAATGGTACGTAATAACAACAAGTATTACGTAGATAAAACCATGTACATACCTCAGTTGGAAAAAATATCAAATTTTCTGTTTCTCATCCGCCCACGTAGATTTGGCAAGAGCATCTTTCTATCAATGATTGCCGACTATTATGACTGTGAGAATAAGGAACTGGATCAAGAGTTTGAAGGAACATGGATTAGTGAACATCCACAACCTTTAAAAGGACAGTTCCAGATTTTGCAATATGACTTTTCCCAAGTACTTGGACAGACGGATCATCTGGAAGACGATTTCAACACCTATTGTTGCGGACAACTAGATATGTTTATCCAAAAATACGGGAAATATTATAGTGCAGAAACCGTAAAATGGGCATTAGAAGCAAAGACATCAAAGGACAAGATTAATCTTCTGTCTGCAGAGGCAAAAGAACGTGGATATCATCTCTACCTGATTATTGACGAATATGACAATTTTACCAATACGGTTCTTAATGAACAAGGAGAAGATGTATATCATAACATGACTCATAGCAGTGGATTTTATCGCAGCGCATTCAAGATTTTCAAGCCAAACTTTGAGCGTATCCTGTTTATGGGAGTCAGCCCGATTACACTTAACGATCTGACTAGTGGATTTAACATTGCAACCAATATCAGTTTGCATCCGGCCTTTAACATGATGTTAGGGTTCAGCGAAGAGGATGTCCGGGAAATGATAGCCTATTATCAGTCTGTTGGGCTGATTCAACCTAGCAAAGACGATAAGGGGAACACCATTGACGGCTCTGCAAGAATAGATGAGATTATTGCAGATATGAAGCCATGGTATGACAATTACTGCTTTGCAGAAGACAGACTTGATATAGATTCAAGGATGTTCAACAGCAATATGGTTCTCTACTATCTCAACTATTTCATCACAGCAGGCAAAGCTCCTAAGGAGATGGCAGACCCAAGCTGTCGCACAGACTATGCCAAGCTGAAAAACCTAGTTAGGCTAGACAGATTGGATGGAGACCGAAAGAGTGTGCTTATAGACATTGCACAAAAGGGATATGTCAATGCCACGATTCAAGAATCCTTTCCAGCAGAAGAGACAATAAATCCAGATAATTTTATCAGTCTGTTGTATTATTATGGAATGCTGACCATTGGCGGAACAGACCTAGATGGCATCCATCTGGTTATTCCGAACAATACCATCAGGAAGTTATACTACGATTTTCTCTTGGAGCAATACCAAAATGAGCATTGGATAGATCTTACCAAACTGGGGACAATGTTTCGTAATGCAGCATCTGCAGGTGAATGGGAACCCTTATTCAAATATTTGGCAGAACAATACTACAATGACAGTGGCATTAGAGACGGCATACAAGGAGAGCGCAATATACAAGGCTATTTCAATGCCTATCTTCACATCAGCAAGCTCTTTATTGTGCACCCTGAAGTTGAGGTCTCCCACGGTTATTGTGACTTCTTCCTTCTTGCAGATACGAAGAAGTATCCAACGTTACAACACAGTTATATCCTGGAGTTGAAATATCTCAAGAAAGGTGCCACAGATGCAGAAGTGACAAAAGTCATTGAGCAAGCCCAACAGCAGCTTCTTCATTACATCAGCGATGAGACCGTGATTCGCCAAGCATCCGGCACTCAACTCCATGGTATCTACATGGTGTTCGTTGGAGGAAAGATAAAAGATATGGGGCAGTTGTAGAATAACCACTCCAAAAAGTTAGAAACATCCAATAATATTTATCACCAACTACCTCATAACAGGTTTGGTTCAAAATTCACAATAACAAACAACTATCGTTATGACATCAAATAGAAATTTACCCCTTGGGGTTCAAGACTTTGAAGAACTACGTAAAGGCAACTACCTTTATGTAGATAAGACAGATATGGTCTGGGCAATCGCTAACCAAAGGAAGTATAATTACTTGAGCCGTCCACGACGTTTCGGTAAATCATTGTTGGCATCTACCCTAAAATGTTATTTTGAAGGAAAGAAAGAACTCTTTGAGGGACTCAAGATCATGTCATTAGAGAACGACTGGATCAAACGACCGGTGATTTACCTTAGCATGAGTCTAGGAGGATCAGACGCTCAGTCGTTAAAAGAATATCTCAACGAACGATTGAGCTATTACGAAAAAATCTATGGCAAAAATCCTGCAGAACAATCACTGGGAAACCGTTTCAACGGTATCATTGAAAGAGCATACGAACAGGCAGGTACACAAATTGCAGTTATTGTTGATGAGTACGATGTTCCTCTGCAACATACATACGAGACAGAGCACCATGATGAATGCCGCACGATATATCGTGATTTCTTCACGGGTCTTAAAGACTATGGCTATTGCATCAAATGCGTATTCATAACAGGAATCACAAAGTTTACGCAAATCAGTTTGTTCAGTACTCTGAACACGCTGGTCAACATCAGTTTTGAAGATTCATTAGCTGCAGTTTGCGGTATCACCAACCAAGAACTTCTCTTCTATTTTCAAAAAGAGATCGCAATGTTGTCTGAGAAATGCAAGCTGAGTGAAGCTGATACCATCTATGAGATGAAATCACTTTATGACGGTTATCATTTTGCCTCCAACATGCTAAATGTATATAATCCATATAGTGTATTGTCAGCTTTCTCTAGAGGAAAGCTCAATTCCTATTGGATAGCATCAGGCTCAAATGAGATGCTCTTTAAAATACTGAATAAGTTTGCTAAAGACATACCCAAATTAGACAATTGTCTTATCGACGCAGACTATCTGGAAGAAAGTGATGTCAACATGATAGACCCGAAACTGTTTCTATACCAAGCCGGGTATCTAACGATTAAGGCTGTTGATGGAGACACATATACCTTAGGCTATCCCAATAGAGAGGCAAAGGACATGATAGAGATGCGTTTGCAGCCAGCAAGAAACAAGTAACATGCATAGTTCTATCGTTCTCCAGAGAAAGTCGTGGGCTTGAAGCATGGGATATTGTAGAATAATCCCTCCACAAAGGTAGAAACATCCAATAATATTTGGTAGATTAAGAAAAAAGAAGTACTTTTGCAAGACATTTAAGAACAAAAAAGAATAAAATGGAAAATAAAGACGAAAATATCAAACAAATAGATGTTGTGGCAATTGTGAAAGCAATGTGGCAACATAAAAAGCTATACTTCATTACATTGCCAATAGTCTGTGTAATTTCTTGTCTTTTAATTATTTGCGTGCCAAGATATTACAACAGTACAGCAAAGCTTGCACCTGAGTTGTCTAGTTTTAATTCTAGCTCTTTGGGCGATCTTGCCTCATCTTTTGGCTTCGACATCGGAGGTTCATCTTCTAATGGAGATGCCATCTTCCCTGAACTGTATCCAGAATTGATACAGTCTAACGATTTCCTTACAAGTTTGTTTGACGTTAAGGTCAAGTCACTTGACGGAACAATCAATACCACATATTATGACTACCTTGCCACTAAGCAGCAATCACCATGGTGGTCAAAAACTATATATGGCATCAAATCATGGTTTGCAGATAAGGATTCTACAGCCCATGCCAATAATCGGGTGAATCCATTCAGATTAACCAAGAAACAAGATGAAATTGCACGTAATATAGCAAGCAAAGTATCCTGTTCTGTTGACAAAAAGAACTATGTGATTTCAATTTCAGTAGAAGATCAAGACCCACTGATTTGTGCAACAATAACAGATACGGTACAATCACGCTTGCAGCAGTTTATCACAGAATACAGAACCAGCAAAGCCCGCAAGGACTTAGAGTATTATCAGAAACTCTGCGCTGATGCAAAAAGCAAATACGAGAAAGTGAGACAGACCTATGGAAGCTATGCAGATGCCAACAATGATGTCATTCTGGAATCCTATAAACTGAAGGAAAACGATTTGGAAAACGAGATGCAGTTGCTCTACAACAACTATACAGCATTGCAGGGTCAAGTACAGCAAGCCCGTGCCAAACTTACTCTCCAGACTCCAGCGTTTACTACCCTTCAGAGTGCCTCTGTACCCCTGAAGCCAGCAGGTCCTAAGAGAATGCTGTTTGTATTGGGAATGTGCATCATGGCATTCATGGTTATAACCATTTATTCTATCAGAAAGATTATCTTTGGTGAAAAGAAATAAATCATGTCAGAAAAAAACAAGGACATACAAAACCGTTCTAAGCGAATAGCGTCCAATACATTGGTGCTATTCGCTAGAATGCTTATTATCACCTTCGTCAATCTCTATACGGTACGTTGGGTATTGGCAGGACTTGGCACAGAAGACTACGGCATCTTCAATGCCGTGGCAGGCGTGGTGACAGCAAGCACATGCATTAGCAGTGTACTTGCCCTATCCACCCAACGCTTTTATTCATTCGCAATGGGTAAAGGAGAATCAGACAGATTAAAGGAGATTTTCTCCGTAAGCCTCAACATAGTCGTGCTGATAGCTCTCGTTCTGTTAGTCCTATTAGAGATTGTTGGTCCCTGGTTGATATCTACACAACTCACCATTCCTGTGGAACGTATGGAAGCGGCACAATGGATTCTTCAGTTTTCCCTGTTTTCTTTCATATTCACCCTCCTGCAGATACCATTCATCGGTGCAGTCTTTGCCAATGAGAATATGGGCTATTATGCTCTGATTTCTACCATCGACTGTATCGTCAAACTTCTCATTGCCTATTGCATCGGCATGACAGGTGGAGACGATTTGGTGTATTATGGAGCAGCATTAATGTACGAAGCATTCATGGTTATGTTGCTTTACGTTATCATTGCTAGAAGAAAGTATCCGGAATGTAAATATACCATTGTAAAGAAGAAGACTCTATACAAGGAGCTTTTCTCTTTCTCCGGCTGGTCATTCTATGGAGCTTTGGCAGGAGTAGGCATGACGCAAGGAAGTACCATTATTCTGAATGTATTCTTCGGACCAATCATCAATGCAGCCTTTGGAATCGCCAATCAGATATACAATGCCATCAACACGCTCACCAATAGTGTGGTCATTGCTTTCCGACCTGCGATGATCAAAGCATATTCGTCGAACGAGAATGGATATCTAGAGCAGCTTTTTTTTGCTAGCAGCAAGGCAATACTCTATTTACTGTCGATGGTTCTCATCCCATTCATCTTCGAAGCAGAGACGTTGCTCACACTTTGGTTAGGAGAATGTACACCTACCATGGTCTTGTTTGCCCAGCTCTATGCGGTATATACAATATGTCTGGCGTTACACAATCCGATTACCACCATCATACAGGCAACAGGCAACATTCGCAAATACAGCATGTATGTTGAAAGCATGACGATACTATGCCTGCCTGTCAGTTGGGTCTTATTCAAGTTAGGCATGCCATCCTACTATGTATTCGTCACAATGATTGGACTTTGTATTCTGGCACATATCATCCGATTACTGATGCTGCAAACAAGTATTTCAGATTTAACCGTCAGTAAATATCTGGCGAGACTAGTGTTACCGGGCATTCTGATTATTTCGATAACCACGCTGATAGTATATTGCGTAGAAGGATTGCATACCAACAGGATTCTTCAGCTATTCTTGTCGTTTATCGTTTCAGCAATAAGCATATCAATCCTACTATATGCAGTTGGAATTTCGAAAAAAGAACGGAGTCTCATCAAAGATTTAGTAAATAGAAAAATTAAAAAATAAAGCAATATGGGTTACATTTTATCGGCAATGTTTCTAATCATTGCTATACTTTGTTACTTGGAAGACTATATTAGGAAGTATCAGAAGTCACTATTCTTCCTAGTAGGGCTTGTGCTGATTTTTGTGGCAGGCTTTCGAGAAATAGGCTTGGACCCTGACTCGGAAAATTACGAATATACATTCCAGAATTATTTTAAGAATGGTACCGACGAGATGATCGAGCCATCCTTTCTACTCATATCTTACATTTTAGGACTCTTTACCGACAATGTACACATTCTGTTCTTGCTCTATGCAATATTCGGAGTGTCTCTAAAAATGTTTGCCTTCAGAAAGATGAGCGAATTCTATTTTGTTCCGCTGCTGTGCTACATCAGTTTCTACTATGTACTGCACGATCTTACCCAGATAAGAGCAGGAGTTGTATCAGGAATCTTCCTTTGCACACTCCCACTCATAGCAGAGAACAAAAAGAAAATAGCCTTCTTTATTTTGCTCGGAGCATCTTTGATACATTATTCTTCATTAATGCTCCTTCCCGTCTTGTTTCTCAACAACAAGCCATTCTGCAAGAAGACAACCATTCTGTTTCTTTGCGCCATTCCGCTGGGATATGTAGTATATTATGCAGGAGGTAGCATTCTGATGAACCCGTCACTTCCATTCATCGGAAACAAACTAGCTATCTACCAGGCAGCAGTGGAAAAGGGTAAAATGACTGTAGGCATCAATATATTTGATCCGCTGCATATCATGTCGATTATGCTGTTTTATTATCTGCTCCTCTTTAAGGATACGCTGACAAAACTATGCAGTAATTTCCCTATATTGCTCAAGACATCTGCAATAGGATTATCCCTGTATTCGGCGTTTGCCTTTTTGCCGGTATTGGCTTTGCGAACCAGCCAGCTGTATTGCATCGTGAATATCCTGCTTTACACATATATATTATACACTTTCAAGCAGAAATGGATAGGCATCAGTTTTGTGATAATCATCTCCCTTCTCCTGCTCTACGTAAGCATTCCACATTACGGATTAGGAATGATGATCATACTTAATTAAAAAAATAGAAATAGAATATTAATAAAAGAACATATTAAATGGAAGCAAGAGTTATAGCATATTATTTGCCACAGTTTCATCCAATCCCTGAAAACGACAAAGTGTGGGGACCAGGATTTACTGAATGGACCAACGTAGCCAAAGCCCGTCCTGTATTTCATGGGCACTATCAGCCAAGAATTCCAGCCGATTTAGGTTTTTATGATCTTCGATTGCCAGAAACACGCGAACAGCAGGCACAGTTGGCACGCGAAGCTGGCGTGGAAGGATTCTGCTACTGGCATTACTGGATGGGTAACGGCAAGCGCCTGTTGCAGCGCCCTTTCGATGAGGTTCTCAATTCCGGCAAACCGGATTTTCCATTCTGCCTAGCATGGGCAAACCATGACTGGAAAACAAATACATGGAAGAACAAAGGTGGCAACCAGATGATCTGCGAGCAATTGTATCCTGGCGATGAAGACTACATTGCCCATTTCAACTATGTGCTCAAAGCATTCAAAGATCATCGTTACATCACGGTAGATGGCAAGCCACTGTTCTTGATTTTCGATCCATATCATTTCAAGGATGTTCGCCACTTCATGGAACTCTGGAGAAAGATGGCAAAGGAGAATGGACTGAAAGGCATCTTCTTCGTAGCCATGTGTGCATCTACCACAACAGTCAAGAGAAACGAAGATGGTACCATTAGCCGTGTGTTGCCAAACCTCAAAAGCAGTGCCGACATCTACAACTCATTCCTGAAATTAGGTTTTGATGGTATCAACCCGATGGGAAAAGGAAGAGCCGAGATGATGTATCAGGGAAAGTATTGGCGTATAGCAAGAAAAGCTCTGCAGAAGGCATTCCCTTCTATCATGCCCGCACTTAGGTATAATTATCCGAAGGTGATGAAATATTTCTATTCACCTGAAGACAACTGGGACAACGTATTCCCTACCCTTTTTCCACAATGGGATCGCACGCCAAGAGCCGGCAAGCATGAAGGTATCTATGTAAATGCCACTCCCGAGAATTTCGAGCATCATATAGAAGATGCACTACAGCTTATCAAGAACAAGCCAGAGCAGAGAAAGATTCTTTTCCTCCGCTCATGGAATGAATGGGGAGAAGGCAACTATGTGGAGCCAGACACCAAATATGGTCATGGTTTCTTAGACGCCATCAGAAAGACTATCAAGAAATAAACGTATAACAACATCGACAACGAAACATGGAAGTTAAGATTATACCAACAGGTGGACTTTGCAATCGCTTGCGTGCCATAGCCACAGGAGTGGCTGTGGCAAAGTGCTACCATTGCCCTTCGGTTATTTACTGGAATAACAGCCTGGGGTTAAAAGCAGATTATTGCGAACTTTTCAAGCCGATTCCACAAGATGAAGTGAAAATGGTAGAGAACAAGCAATGGCTATATAACATCAATGGAACCAAAGACTACCTCATGAGATGGCCCCTGCTAAAAATGCAGTTTGAACAAACCGTGTTCAACTTCAGCATCTACCGAGACGGTGATGAGGTATATAGCAAATTAAAGAAAAGCTATTCACGCACACTTCTTCTCATCTCGTGCTATCCGATGTGTAAGAAATATACCATACAGGGGATATTCATTCCACAGGATGATATACAGAGCAGAATAGACGAAGTAGTGGCAGGTTTTTCTGAGCGAACCATTGGTGTGCATATCCGCAGAACAGATAATGTGGTATCCATCCAATCTTCTCCATTAGAGAACTTCACAAATATAATGGATGAAGAAATTAAGAAAAATGCCAATACCAAGTTCTATGTAGCAAGTGATGATGATGAGGTAAAGGAAAGTCTGAAAACAAAGTATCCGAACCGCATCATTACACTGATGGATGATACTGATCGAAATTCCCTGGAAGGAATGAAATTTGCAGTGTTAGATTTGTTTTGTCTTAGCAAGACCAATAAGATTATAGGAAGCGTAGGTTCTTCTTATTCACAGATTGCTGCAGAGATAGGAGGTATTGAAGTTGAATATGCAAAATAAGTAACAGTTATGGCAACTAAAATAAGTGTTATTATACCAACATACGCTCCCAAGGACTATCTTTGGGAGTGTTTAGGAAGTCTTGAGAATCAAACTTTATCAAAGGATGAGTTTGAGGTAATCCTCGTGCTCAATGGTGAAAGAGAACCTTATGAAAGTTTGATACGTAAGAAACTGACAACATATTCCTTTAACAGCACACTGCTATATTCAACTCCTAATGGAGTGTCTAGAGCACGAAATCTGGGAATGGAAAAAGCTCAAGGTACCTATATCTGTTTCATTGATGATGATGACTGGGTATCAGATAATTTTCTGGAGGAGTTACTTTCAAAAGCTTGTGACAACGGAATTGTTGAGTCCAACGTGAAAGATGTAGATGAGGTAACTAGAGCAGAAAGCGAACTGCATTTCTTAAGCCGTGCTTATAAGAACTACCAACCGGAAAAGGAATCAAGCCGTTTTGCCAATCGCAGTTTTTTCTCTACAGCATGGTGCAAGCTAATTCCTAAAGAATGCATAAACGGACAGCGTTTCGACACAAACATCAAACGTGGTGAAGACTCGATATTTATGTATGCAATATCCTGGAAGATCAAGCATGTGAAAGTAACCGCTCCGAATTGCATATACTATGTCAGGAAAAGACATAACTCTGCAGGAAGACGTAACATTAGCATCGTAACTAAGATATATGAGTTTCTGTCTCAAAGTTCCAAATATACAGGCATGTACTTGAGGCATCTTACTCATAACGACCCTCTATTTTATCTAAGCAGAATAGCTGGAACTTTTTATAATAAATTCATACAGCAACATTAAAAATAGTAGATATGATACATCCAACATCAAGTAAAGGAGGAAGAATTCTCTTTGCTCCTGCTATTGGTTTATGTCATTTTTTAGGCAAGCACAACCCTGAACTGCTTCTAAAGATTAGATATTTTCTCACCTTCAAGAAAAAACTGAATTTAAAGGATCCCCAGGATCTTAACGAAAAGATTCTGTGGGCAAAGTTATATTCAGACACGACCCAGTGGACTACCCTTGCAGACAAATACAAGGTAAGAGATTATGTAGAGCAAAAGGGGCTAGGCGACTGTCTTGTCAAACTCTACGGAGCTTGGGACGATGTGAACGACTTCGACTTTGACCAACTGCCAGAGAATTTTATTCTCAAGGCAAATAATGGTGATGGAAAAGGTACCAATAAAGCCGTAAGAGGTAAAAGTACCCTACCCATTGCCCAGAAGGCTGCTATTGTGAAGACCATAGATGAATGGTTACACCGCAAGAACATAGGACTGCTTCATGTAGAGCCTCATTACAAGGAAATCCATCCGATGGTCATTGCAGAAGAACTGCTCCCTACACCGAAGGGCGAATCTACATTGATAGATTATAAACTATGGTGTTTTAATGGCAAAGTTCACTATATCCTGATATGTTCCGACCGTTCAGGCAATGGAGCCAAAGTTCACTTAATGCTCTATGACAGAGAGTGGAATGCGTGCCCACAATATTCTATATTCAGTTCTGGCTATCCTAAAGGTAAAATTATGCCAAAGCCTAAAAACTTGGAGAAAATGATAGAGGTAGCAGAAAAGCTATCCCAGGGATTCCCTGAATTGAGAGTTGACTTATACAATTTGAATCCGGAAGACGAGAACGGAAAGATTTACTTTGGAGAGTTAACGTTCACATCACTCGGAGGACTGATGACTTACTTTACTCCTGAGTTTTTGAAAAAAGCTGGTGCATTGTTTAGCATAAAAGATTTCAAAAAGAAAGTTTAATGGAATCATATTGACGTCTGTAATCAGAAAAGGACACCACTTTTAATAATAAGTGATGTCCTTTTCTCTTTGATATATTCTCACCCAGTCAAACTCGGTTTCATAAGTTGCATGCGGGTCAGGAGCATGCCAGTTGCCATATCCTACACTTTGATTCAGAATGATGAAGAAGGAACGGTCAAATGTCCATTGTCCTTCTTCCAACTTAACAGGGTCCTCCGACTTAAGATAACAGCCGGTTGTCTCTCCATCAATATAGGTAATCAGCGCATGCGGTGTCCATTCCAAACCATATACATGCCATTTGTCTCGCTCGATATTTCTCGTTAGGAAGACGGTCTTATCGCCACTCTTTTTCAAAATCGCTGTGCGATGCGAATGGAAGGTTTGTCGTGCAATGCCTTCGTCGCTAAAATATTCTATCAGATCCACTTCGCCATATCGATATGGGTTACCGGGAACTTGAGGCATAATCCATGCAGCAGGAAAGTTACCTTTCTGCAAATTTGTTCTCATCCTAACTTCTAATTTACCATATTTAAAGGCAAACTTATTCTTTGTAAATACTGCACCCGCCAACATCATTGCCGTATCTGCAGGATTCGTATTCGGAATAACCCGACAAACCAATCTCCCATTTCTGATAAAGACAACATCTGCCGTATCAGAATTCCACTTTGCCCAAAGGTTGTTTGCACGCGGAACCCTACTCCATAATTTAGGATTAGGCTGGCTACCATCAGGAAGATTAAACTCCTCCCGAAACACGAGCTTATATTTCTGCACCCTATCCCTGGCCATTACATGATAAGTATCCCCTGCCAGAAAACAGAAGGTAAATATCACCAGACTACATATTTTCTTAAAATCTATCTTCATATCTTTTATATTTAGGAATACCACCTTTCTTGTTTTAACACGAAAACTTCTCAAAGTACAAAAATACTAATTTTATCATAGAAAAACAAATATTT